>ENA-ORPK01000188-ORPK01000188.1-human-gut-metagenome-genome-assembly--contig:-NODE-188-length-60517-cov-11.973851_pt1 | contig 60517 bp, 50 predicted proteins | sample MGYA00242139_ERZ509068 | MGnify/ENA primary metagenome ERZ509068 (study PRJEB26280, sample SAMEA2338687) | human gut metagenome | biome: human gut; feature: human-associated habitat; material: faeces...
AAATTCAAAAAAGACTGTTGAACAAAATATTTTTATATACTTTGTCAACAGTCTGATAAAAAGACACTTTATAAAGTGCCTTTTTATTTTTTAATTTTACATTCTTGTTAATGCTAAAATTATAATTATTATTCCAAATATAATTCTATAAATTGCAAAAATTTTGAAATTTCCTTTTTTCAAATAATTCATCAAAAATTTTATAATCAAAAATCCAACAACAAAGCTTGCAAGTATTCCTAAAATTAATGCTAAGTCAAATTTAAAACTTCCTATTTTAAATATAACTGCTGCAAATGTTATAGGCATTGCTAACATAAAAGAAAATTTCGCTGCACTTTCTCTGTCAATTTTTAAAGCTCTTGCAACAGTCATTGTAATTCCACTACGTGACACTCCTGGAAATGCAGCTGCTATCGCTTGTGATATTCCGACTAGCATAGATTGTTTTAATGATATATGACTATAATCAGTAGTTGATTTTGCTTTTTTATCTACTATGTATAATATAGCACCCATTACAATTAATGAAATTGCAATTACTATCATTTGAACATTAATATTGTCTCCTATTATTTTTTCAGATACTTTTTTTAAAACAATACTTATTATTCCTGCAGGTATTGTTGCAGCTACTAAATACCAAAATATTCTTCCATCTGTAGAATCTTCTTTTTTTACAGCTTTTTTATATCCTGCTTTTATTAAATTTATCCAATCTTTAAAGAAAAATATAGCAAGTGCAAGTAATGTACCAAGATGTAATGCTACATCCATCCCTTCAGATAAATCGTTCCAATTAAATATCCATGGAAAAACATTTAAATGTGCTGAACTTGATATTGGTAAGAACTCTGTTAGTCCTTGAACTATTCCCAAAATTATTGATTGACATATTTCTTCCATCTTTGTTCTCCTTTGTAACTATTATATGTTTTAATATTTTTATTATTCTTTTTGTTTTTCATCTATATCTATTTCATTTTGTCTATTTGCTTTTGCATTTCTTATATCTTCTTTACTTAAATTTTTAACTAAAATACAAGTTTTCATTAAGTGTCTATTTACGCTTTTTTCTTTTTTTGATAAAGTTTTATTTTTTTCATTTTCTTTATTTTCTTCTGGCGGATTTATTTTTTCTTTGATTGGAGTAAATACAGGATCTCTTTGAGCTTGTTTATATACTTTTGGGTCTAACTGAACTGCAACATTCATATAATTTTTCGCCTTATCTTCATCTCCCTTTAATAAAGCGATTTGAGACAAATAATAATATGAACCAGCTTCTAAATCTTCTTGTTTTCCAGCTTGTATAAACCATTGTTCCGCTTCATCTAAATCTCCATAAATTAATGCAATTTGTCCTAGGTTTAATTTAGCATTATATGCAAGTGTGTTTATTTCTGCTGCTTTGCTATAAAATTCTTTTGCTCTTTGAAAATCATTTATCATCGTATATGCCATTCCAAGACTATAATATAAATCATAACTTCCAGGATTGTATCTAAGTGCTGACATATATACTGATATTGCTTCTTTGTACATTTCTTCTTCAAAGAATATTTCTCCTAATAAATTACTAGCTTTTTCATATTCCGGCTTTTGTTTTAAAATTTCCTCTAGTAAATTAATAGCTTCTTGGTTTTGTTTATTTTTATTTAATACTTCACAAAGTTTATATGTAGATACAAAATCATTTCTTTTTATATCTGTTACTCTCATATATTCACTAATTGCCGCATCATAGTTGCCTTCTTTTTCATAAAACTCTGCTAACCATTTATGTGCAATATAACTATTTGGATTTTTATTTAAGAAATCCATAATCATTTTTTTAGCTTGCTCTTGTTTTCCAAAAGCACTCAAAATTTGTGCTATAGTTACATTGAATAATTCTGGAAAGTCTATTTTTTTTACTTTTTCTATCCATAACATTATACCAGGAATTATTATTGAAAATATGTAAATAATTATTTTTAAAATAATACTTAATTTTATTGAGAAAAATAGTTCTATAAAGTTAATTGCAAGGCCCACAAATTCTAATGCTAACACATATATATAACTAGTGTCATTTTTTCTTATTAATTTTAGAAAAGTAATAGTAAAAAGTGCCAATGCTAACACATTAAAAATTATTTTTTCTAACATTTTTTATTTTCCTTATTTTTCAAATTTTTCTATATAACTGTTTATGCATTTTTCAATTATTTTTTCAGCTTCTTCTCTTCCAAGAATATTATCAACTGCTGTTTGTTTATCTTCTAATTGTTTATACACTTCAAAAAAGTGCTTTATTTCTAATGAAGTTTGATGTGGTAATTCATTTATATCTTGATAACAATTTAAAAATGGATCTTTTTTGCATATTGCAATAATTTTTTCATCTCTTTCCTCATTATCTGTCATTATTAATACTCCTATTGGGTAACACTCTACAAGTGTAAGCGGAGTAATTTCTTCTTGACATAGAACTAATACATCTAATGGGTCATTATCTTCTGCATAAGTTCTTGGAATAAATCCATAGTTTGCTGGATAATGAGTAGATGTGTATAGTACTCTATCTAATCTAAGCATTCCTGTTTCCTTATCTAATTCATATTTGTTTCTGCCATTTTTGCTAATTTCAATAACTGAAACAAAATCATCTTTTTGTATTCTTTCTTTTTTTATATCATGCCAAATATTCATTATTTCATCTCTCCTTTTCTTTTTTTAACTGTTTGTATATTTTTTTACATAATTCTGGAAAGCTTTCTCCAGAAATGTAACTAATTGATGGAGTTGTTAAATAACTTCCTTCTACAGCCATTTTGTTCCACTCTCGTTCTGTTGGTATAGTTTTTGCATCAAAAATGTGTTTTGTTAATACTTCTATACTTTTTTGATAAACTTGTTTACTGTCTAGCATTTTTTGACCTCACTTTTATATTTCTATACTATTTTAACACCAGAAGTGGCTCAAGTCAATGAATAGCAACAAAAAAGCACTTTAATATCAGTTTACACTAATATTAAAGTACCTTTTTTATACTAATACAAAGTCTTTTAGAATATCCTTTAATGTGATTGGTGTTACCTTGTTTCTTATTAAAAGTTCTAACATATTATTTGCATCATTTTCTTTACTAAATATATGATTAAACTCTCTTTTTTCAACTTCTGTTTCAAGTTCATCTGAATATGTTTTTATTACTCCTATTCCATAAGGTTTTTCTGTACTCTTTTTCTTATTATTACATATTTTATAATATTCTACTTGAATTGGATTATTAATTTTTTCATCTAATTCATCTTTTATTTCAATGTTGCCATATACTTCAATTGACTTTTCCAATGTTTTCCCCTCCTTCTCATTGGTATGGTTCTTATTATATCTATCATTGTATAAAATAGCAAGAAATTTCGTATGACCGAATTCGACACTAATTGTCGAATGTTTAAAAAAGACTTTCAAACCAATGATTGTATGTTAAAGAATTCTAACATATATTTTTTATGCAATAAAAAAATGCAAAAATTTTGCAATAATTATTGACAAATGTGAAAGTTTTGTAGTACAATACTAAATGTCAGTTCAATAAATGCAGATGTGGCGGAACTGGCAGACGCACAGGACTTAAAATCCTGCGGTTGAATAAACCGTGCCGGTTCGATTCCGGCCATCTGCACCATTAGAACCTCAAGTGTTTCGTAAGATGAACTTGAGGTTTTAATTTATAAAAAAGCAGATTTTCCTAACATTTTTCCTAACACTTTCAATTTGCTAGTGTAAGTTTAAGAAAATGTTTTGAAATATATTCTTTTGAACATTTATCTAGTACCAATAGATATTTGTTCTTTTTTATTGTCATTTGATATAAATGACATATTAAATTTTGTTTCAATCATATTTGCTGGTATAAACTTATCATTCTGATCCAAATGAGAATATCTTTGAGTAGTAATAATATTTGAATGACCTAACCATTTTTGAATTTCTGGAAGTGGTACACCATTTCTTAAAAGTAATGTAGCACAAGAATGTCTTAAATCATGTAATCTAATATGTCTAAATCCATTTTCTTTTAATATTCTACTAAAAGTTCTATCTACATAGTCAGGTTTTACTAATTCTCCATTATCCATCAAACAAATAAAATCTTTATAGTCTGTTATATAAGTATTTCCGAAAATTTTTTCATTTAATTTATATTTTTCTTTATACTTCTTTAATAAATCAGCAATAAAATCAAACATAGGTAAAGTTCTATAACTTGATTTATTTTTAGGAATATCTTTTATAAGAAATTGAGTAACACCATCATATTTTCCTCTACCAACTGTTTTTCGAATAGTAATACTCTTGTTTTTAAAGTCTATTGCAATTCAAGTTAATCCTAAAATTTCTTCTCTTCTTAAACCATATATAATGCCTAAAGTAAGTGGTAGTTCTAGTTTTTGAGTTTTTATAACCTCAATTAATTCAATAAGTTCATCATCTGTATAAAATTCTGGAATAAAAACTTCTTTTTTTACACTCTCAATCCTATCCATAGGATTAGATGGTATTATTTCAGCAATAACAGCTTCTTTGAGAGCAGTATTCATATATGATAACTCTAAAGAATCTTGATTTAATAATGCTTGTAGTTGCTCATAAGAATTATCTTTTTTCTTTGGTCTATCATAATTTTTAAAATATTCTTTCATATAATCTTTTCGTTTAATAGCATTAGTATTTTTACGAATTTGTTTTTCTTCTTTACATCTACTATCTGATTTTATTACTTTTGAAACATATTGTTTAGAAACACCAACCATTGTTGCAATATCTTTTTGTTTTAGATGTTTATTATAATATAAATCTAAAATGTTCTCTTGATTTTCCAACCTAAAATACCTCCTTCCAAATTGGTTGACTTTTTGTTTGCAAGATTTTTTATACAATACACCTATTGACATTTTTTCTTAATTGTTGTACTATTATATTGTAAAAAATCTCACATAGTGATTTGATATTGTCATTATATAATCATAGTTTATATTTGTCAATACAATATTAAAATATTTTTGAAATTTTTTACATATATTTTATTGGAGGAATAGAAATGAGAGAATTACCTCGTCATTTAATATTAAAAGATTTTTATTTATGGTTTAATATTAAAGAAAAAGAAGAATACTATTCAACACCTCTTTATTTATATGGTGTTACAAGAAAAGAACATAAAGATGATGAAACAAGGCTATATTTGAACTTAGAAAAAGATATTACAAAAATAAAATGTACAAATAAAAAAGAAATTCGTAAACAACCATCTACTATATATATTCATTATGCAGAAAGTATAGGTATGATTTTATTAAGATTATTAAATGCCGATTTTTCTTCATTTGAAACTGCATATAATACTTTCTTTTATGCTTATGGATTTGAGTTAATAAAAGAAGATGAACACTATTTAGAATCTAGAGAACCCCTAACAGATATAGAGTTTCTAAAAATATTAGAAGATACATATAGTGAACATTTAGAAGATTTATTAGAAATACAAAGTGAATTTAAAAAATGTGTAGATTTTGTATATAATTTAAATGGTAATGAAGAATTAAAAGAAAGTTCTATATATTCAAAATTTGTCGCATATACAATAAAAAATGACATTTATACATACTCACAAGATATTGAAATAATACTAGATAATTACATAAACATACATAATCATAATTACAATGAAACAATAGAGAAGTTGATAAAAAGAATAGATGATAAAGATCCTAATTTGGAATTGCACAATGTTTATACAAGTAAAAAATTAAGAAGTATTTGTTTTATTGTTTTGGATTTACTAGTTAAACAAGAGAATTTACCAATAAAAATATGCCAAAATTGTGGTAGATATTTTATTCCAACATTTAGACAAAATGAAATATATTGCGATTTAGAAAATGTTGATGGCAGTTCAACTTGTAGAGAGAAAGGTGCTAATGAAACTTATAAGAAGACCTTAGAAAATACACCAGCATTATTATTATATAGAAGAACATATCAACAAAAAGTTATGAATGTATATAGGAACAAAGATAATAAAAAATTAAAAAAAGATTTTGATAAATGGAAAAAAGAAGCACAGGCAAAGATAAAGCTATTTAAACAGGGCAAATTAGATGAAGATGTTTTGTATAAATGGATGGAAGAAAATAAATAAAACTAATTCTGCCACTAATGTTGGCAGAATTGTAAAAGGAGGATTTTTATTTATGGATAATGACTTGATAAGTGAAGATTACAAAGATTTTATAGGAGAAATAAAAAATAAAATTAGAAATAGTCAATATGAAGCTATGAAACAAGTTAATAGAACTCTAATAAATCTATATTGGGGAATTGGACAGGAGATATATAACCAACAACAAGAAAAAGGTTGGGGAAAATCAATTGTTGAAGTATTATCAAAAGAGTTGAAAAAAGAATTTCCTGATGTTCAAGGTTTTTCTTCAAGAAATTTATGGAGAATGCGTAATTTATATGTAGAATATAAGGATAACGAAATTCTGCCACCATTAGTGGCAGAAATTAGCTGGAGCAAGAATGTGGCTATAATGGAGAAATGCAAAAATCAGCTTGAAAGAGAGTTTTATATAAAAATGACTAAAAAGTATGGTTGGACAAAAGATGTATTGATTAATCATATAGAAAATAAGACTTATGAAAAATATTTACTTAACCAAACTAACTTTGATGAAACATTACCAGAAAAATATATAAATCAAGCAAAATTAGCAGTCAAAGATGAATATATATTTGATTTTATGGAACTTTCTGAACAACATTCTGAAAGAGAATTGGAAGAAAGTTTGATAAGTAATATGAGGGCATTTCTTGAAGAAATGGGTGGAAATTTTGCTTTTATGGGAAGTCAATATCATATAAATGTTGGTGGAGATGATTTTTATATTGATTTATTATTATATCATAGAAGTTTAAAAAGTTTAGTTGCAATTGAACTGAAAATAGGAGATTTTAAGCCTGAATTTGTAGGACAACTTCAATTTTATTTAACTGCATTGGATAAGCAAGTAAAGATGGAACATGAAAATCCATCAATAGGTATTATTATATGTAAAAATAAAAATAGAACTGTTGTAGAGTACGCTTTAAATGATAGTGATAAACCAATAGGAATAGCAACTTATAAAATAAGAGATACTTTACCAGAACAAATGAAAGATTTACTACCCTCTCCAGAAGAGATAAAGAAGAGGCTTGAAGGATTGGAATAATGACTGAATCCTTTTATACTAAAGAAAAATAAAAATGCAAAGTATAGGAGGATAGTTATGTTAAAAAATGAAAAAAAAGAAATAAGCCAAAATATTAAATTTCATAGCTTAGCACCAACAGATAAAGCAGAAAATTCTGGAATTTATTTATCTGCATTAGACTGGGCTATAAAAGAACCTAACATTAGAAATATTGCTGTAACTGGTAATTATGGTTCTGGTAAAAGTAGTATCTTAAATACATATCAAAAGAAATCAAAAAATAAAAAGAGATTTTTAAATATTTCTCTAGCAACTTTTGATCAGAAAGATTATCAAAAGGATGATAATCTCATAGAAAAAAGTATATTGCAACAATTGTTTTATAAAGAAAAAATAAATAAAACACCATTTTCACGTTTTAAAAAAATTAATAATTTAAATAGTAAATTATGGTTAAAAATTATAGCAATGATATTACTTATCTTTTCTATAATTTGGATTATAAATCCTAGTATTTTTAGTAATGTAAAAAATTTTATTGCAGATAAGTTTAGCTATAATTTTATATTCTTTAACAATTGGGTAGATAGTATATTAAATCTTATAATTAAATCTACATTTACAATAATTAGTGTAATTATGATTATATATATATTAAATATTTTATATAAAATTTTAGTTAGTATTTCATGTAAATTAACAATAAGAAAGTATGATATGGAATTAGAAATTACATCTAAAGATGAACAAGTTAAAGAATCAATTTTTAACAAATATATTGATGAAATCATATATTTTTTTGAAGTGACTAAATATGATGTTGTAATATTTGAAGATTTAGATAGACTTAAAAATTATTCTGGTTTATTTGTAAAATTAAGAGAAATGAACACATTACTAAATAATTCTAAAATAATAAAAAAGGATAAAATTACATTTATATATGCTGTAAAAGATGATGTGTTTCCAGATGATAAAGAAAGAACAAAGTTTTTTGAATTTATCATTCCTGTAATACCAGTTATCAATTCTAATAATTCAAAAGATAAATTAGTTGAAATAATAAAAGACATGCCATATAAAGAAGAATTATCTAATTCAAGGTTTTTAGATAATATAACTTTATATATAGACGACATGAGATTATTAAATTCTATTATAAATGAATTTAATATATACTCACAACAAATTAATGTTAAGTACGATGATAAGAAGTTATTCGCAATAATTTTATATAAAAACTTGTTTCCAGAAGATTTTTCAAAACTTCAAAATAATGATGGTATTTTATATAAAATAATTAATAATAAAGAAGAAAACTTAAAAAATATTTTATCTGATTTACAAAATAAATATAACTTATTACAAACAGAAATTGAAAAATTGAATAATGAATATAATGTAAAGAATATAGATGACTTTAAAAGAATAGTTTGGACATATATAACACAAAGATATTCAGGATATTCTAATTATTACATAAATAATGTAAGACATTCTTCTATTGATTCTTTTCTAGAGGATACTAGCATAAATACTACAGAAAAATTAAGAAATATATCAGTAAGAGTAAATGGTTATAATGAACAAAATATTACAGATATAATACCTAATTTAGAGAAAAAAATAGGATATACTACAGATGAGCTGGAAAAAATTATAAATCAAAAAAATGAAGAACTTAATATGCTGAATAATAAAATACTAAGAATAAATAATAATAAAATATCGGAGATAATTAATGAATATGGCATTAAAAAATATTATAATTTGCCAGACAAGATGGTTGTATTAACCTATTTACTTAAGAATGGATACATAGATGAGTCTTATAGAGAATATATAAACTACTTTTATCCAACTACTTTGAAGATAGAAGATAAAAATTTTATATTAAATGTTAATAATCAAATATTAACAAGTTATAATTATAAATTATACAATGAAAAAAATATAATCGAGTATTTTGAGGATGAAAATTTTTCAAAACATGAAATTTTAAATTTTGATTTACTAGATTATATGTTGAGAAATGCAAGTAAATACGATTTAAAATTAAGGAATGTATTTAAACAACTCAATAATAATGATTATGGAATAGAGTTTATAAAAGAATATATTGTAACTAAAAAAATGAATATAGCTTTTATTACATACTTTGTAAAATATTGTAGTGAAATGTTGGATGAATTGAATCAGCATTTATCCAAAACATATAAAGATAAATTATTAAATAGGATATTAATATATGCAGACATAAATGATATAGAAAACTGTCTAGGAAACAATCAAAATTTTATAGATGAAGTTAATAATTGTAAATATTTTTGCAGAATTTTAAAAAATAGAAAAATAGGAAAGGCCAGAAAAATACTAGATAAACTAAATATTAAACTTATATATATTGATGAAAAAGAAATAAACTCTGAACTATTTGATACTATATATAAAAAAAGTTGCTATGTTATTAATCAAAAAAATATTGAATTACTATTAAATAAGAAGTTTGGTGAAAAAGTTGAAGATATACAAAAGCAAAACTATACTACTATTTCTAAGTATGAAGAAATGCATAAATATATTAATTCAAATATAAGTATATATATTAACAATATATTTTTTCAATATGATAACAATACAATGGAAGATTTGCAATCCATTAATGAATTATTAAGCAACGAAATCATAGATATTGAAACAAAAAGAAAAATTATTAAAAAAGAATTAAACTTAAATGATATAGAACTAATCAATGATAAAAAGTTTAGTAATGATGGCTCTGATAATGAAGTAACACTATGGGAGTTATATTTAGAAGAAAACAAAATAATTCCAAGTTTTTCGAATATTATAAAATATTATAATAAGTATGATTTAGACAATAAATTAGTATCATATATTAATAAAAATTCTGAATTATTAGAATTTGATATAACATTAGATATAAATCTGCATAATAATTTTATTGAAAGTATTATAAAAAACGATAAAATCAATGATGAAAGTTTTGAAGGTATTACTAATGCTATTTCTGATAAATATGAGTTTGACGAATTTGACTTTTCTGTTGTTAATAAAGAAAGAAGTTCTAAAATTTTAACAAGTTCAAAAATTGATATCGAAGTTAATGAAGATAATTATAATAATCTAAGAAATAATCATAGTGATTTGCTTATTAAATTTGTTGAAGATAATATTAAGGAATTTTATATAATTATGGATAACTTAGATTATGATGATGTTCTTATATCTGATATAATTTCATCTAGCAAAATTGAAAGAACAATAAAGATAGATATTTTATGCAAATGTAAAGAGGAAATTAAATTTAATAATATATCTCAAAAGCAAAATATCATAGATTTTATTTTAAGAGGAAGAAAGTGTATTAATATTAACTATAATATATTTACGCAATTTTTTGATGATACATTAGATAGTACAAAATTAATAAACTTATTGATGTCCCAAAGTTCTATATTAAATAATGAACAAATATCAAAGTGTTTACTGAATTTAAGAAGACCATATTCAGATATTCCTAAACAAGGCAAAATACCAAAATTAGAAATTAACAGTTCGAATACTAAGTTTATAGAATTTTTAGAAGGACGTCAATTTGATTATCTTGGAAAAATAACAAGAACAAAAGATAATAAATATTATAAAATAAATAAAAAAGTAAATTGTTTTGAATAAAATTAGGAGAATGATAGTTTAAATATCATTCTCTTTTAATCATTATCATCTAAATCATCAAATAATTTACTATCATAAAAATCTTTTATAGAAATTCCAAAACCAATACATATATAATAAATTGTATCAGAAGATGGAGCTTTTCTAATAACTTTGAAAATACTTCTAATAGTTGAGGGATTAATTCCAGAAGCAATTGCTAGTTGATTTATATTCATATTGTTTACTTTACATAGTTCATCTATTCTTTTTCTTGTTGCTTCTAACAAAGTCATAATATGCCCTCCTATTCTTACGAAAATTTACAAAATCAGTATAACAAATAAAAAAATAAAATATGCGTGAAATTTAACGCATAAACATTGACATTTTTGAGCAGTAATGGTATAAAAAATATAGAATAATAAACTTATGAAAAGAGGATTTTTTATGAACAATAAAGTAGTAAATAAACAAATACCGTTAGAAACAATAGTAAAAGTTGCTAATCATTTAGAAGATTACAAAGAAAATTATGATAGAAAATTTGAATTAGAACAAAATAAAAATAAGAATATTCCTTATGGAGAGAAACAATGGGAATATGAAAATGGAAATACAACTATAAATTACACAATAGAGTTTAAAAATGGAAAAAATATAAAAGAAAGTGATTATAACTGGTTTGTCGGAAACTTAAATCAGCCAAGTACAATAAAAAGCATATCTATAGATTTATATGTTAGTTTTTATACAAAAAATCAAAATAATACTATTAATGATAGATATAATAAAATTAATGTTTCATTATATTTTAGAGAATTTGATGTTACTATAGATGTAGATACTACCAACCAAGAAAATGAAGCACATAATTTATATTCAGAAGTCATGAATATTTTAGAAGATAATGAAGATAGATATAATAAAACTATGAAACATAGAAAAATAAGAACACAATGCTTTACAATATCTGTAGGAATTATTTTATCATACATTTTGTATGTTGTTTTGAAAATCAATGCTAATAAAATATCTCCTATATTTACACAGTATTTAAATAATAAATATATTCTAGTATTTGGGCAATGGTTTGTTGCTATCATATTAGGAAATGTTTTTTCATATTGGTATATCTTATCAGTTTATAGACCGTTATTGCCAGATACAAAATATGCAGGATACAACTATTCAGCAAATAGAGGAAATTATACAGATGATGTTGATGACTATGTAGACCATTCAGAAGTACACTTTGGAAAATATTGGGATGCAGAAAAAAGAAGAATGACAATTGAAAAGATATATAAGATTACAAACAAAATTATATTAGTACAATTATTGATCAGTGTAATTCTATTTTTCATAATAAAATAATTTTGTAAATAGGAGCAAATATGAAAACTAAAGAACAAAGATATAATGAATTATATAGTAGTGGATTAGTAGATGGGATTAAAAAATTATTTGCTAATAGAAATGATATTAGCGAAGATTACTATGTTTTAATGGCTGACTATATAGATTCTATGAATGAAATAAAAAATGAAATGTTAATAAATCCTACAGAAATAGCAAGAAAGATGCCTGAACTTGTAAAAAGCATACAAGAATCAAATTTAGGTGGAATTTATGGAAGAACTGATGATAACAGAATACAAATAGAACAATCTCTTAGTTACGAAGATAAAAAGCTATATTTTTTTCATGAATTAACACATGCCTTACAAACTTCTCATGAAAATGGTAGAGAACAATGTGGATTCTATAATGGACATAATGGAATGTTTCTTACAGAAGGAGCAACACAGTATACTGCTGAAATGTTGTATAATGTTTCTAATGGTACAAATTTAGAATATAGAGAACAGCCTAGAACAGTACGAGGAGCAAGTAATAGAACACCATATAGTCCATTAAGTGAATATCAATATAATGGAAATGTTTTGGACTTATTAGCCAAGAGTATGGATTTACCTTTACCACAAGTTTTATCTTTAGCTTATAAAAAAGATGGTAGAGAAACATTAAAAGGCATTTACGAAAGTATGAATGGCAATCAAGGCAAATTTGATGAATTAATGAATAATTTAGAACAAATATATTCTATAGATAATTTATTAATACATGGATATGGAGAACAATTACAAAGTCAAACACCATTAAATATTACAATGCAAGATGGAATCACAAAATTTCAAGGAAATTTAAACACCTATAGAGAACTTATGAATAAAACTGAAAGAGAATTAGTTGCAACTTATATGGAAAATTATGATACAGAGTATATTTTACAAAATTATGATGAAGTTGCTCAATTTCTAACTACTCCAGATTTACGAGATAATTTCTTAACAGCAGTTCATGAATTGCGTGATTTATCACAAGATAATAGAAGTAGTAATAATACTATAAATTTTGAAGATTATAGAACAAATATAGAACAGACTACAGAAACACCACAATTTGAAATGCCAGAAGGTTATTCTATAAATGAATTTGGAAAAATTATAAGACCTGCAAGAGAAGAAAAACAAGAGCAAGTTCAAGAAAGTATTGATGTACAGCCAAATGAAACTAAACTGTCATTAAAACAAAGAGTAGCACAATTTTTACAAAAAAATAATCTATTTATGAATTTATCTTTTGTTGATAAATTTGTTCATAAACAATTAGATGTATTACCATCACCTACACAAGAAATAAGAGAAACAAATACATCTACAACATATAGAACAAGAGAAAGTTTTATAAATGAATTAACCAATTTTGGTGCATATAGAAATTTACCACCTATTCAAAGAATGTCTGATCCAGAAAGAATGGCACAAATGAGAAGAAAAATGGAACAAAATCAACAATCTAATGATGATAATGAAAGAGGTTAAAAATGGATGAAAATATTATTAATTATATGAATAATATTGAAAATACTAATTTATCTGAAGAGGATAAAGAATTTGAAAAGTATCTAAAGTTGTTTAAAGAAAGATTTGGAAGAAATGCTTATATTGCAGAGCCGAATGGAACAAAAGAACAAACAATAGAAGCAATCAAGATTTGTTTAGAAAAGAAGGAAGATATATTAGATCAGTTATTATATTCAAGTTCGGACAAATTTATTTATTAAATTAAGTTATTAACATTTAAATTACATAAAAAGAAAGAGGTATTTAAGTATGAAGGTTAATGAAAAAATTATTTCTACTAAAACAGAATTATTAGAAACAATAAAACAAGGAGTTAATATTTTAGATTATATTAAAGATGAAAGAGATATTGATTTTGTAACTAATGCAATTGTAATTGAAAAAAATGATGAAGATTCATATTATGAAGAAACTGCTGAAATAGTATTTAAGTCAATATTATATTATGTGTTATTTACAGAGGGAGAAATTAAAACATTAGAAAGATGTAGTGAAATTGCTAAATATGGTATGAATGGTGTAGATGGAATTAACAAAATTAAAAATATGGTTTCAAAAGAAGAAAGAGCAAATGTACTATTTAAGCCAGTGGAAATAGCATCAGAAAAGACGCAAAAAGCAGTATTTGAAAAATTGAATGAGAGACTATCTAAAATATAATAGGTTAAGAGGAGCGTTTAGCTCCTCTTTTACGATTACCTTTCTAAATCCCATTCCTTTTCTCTATCTTCATATTTCAGTTGTTTTACTGGGTCAATAAAAATACGAGTTTCTTCTTGGAAATTTTTAATCAATTCTTTTGATTCTCCAAAACCAAACTTATGGCAAATCCAAACTATAAATTTATCAATAGTTTCATAGAATTTATCAATTATTTTTTGTAATTTACTATTTTCTTTTTCTAGTTTCTTTATTTGTTTTTTTAAATCCCATTCTAAATCAAATTCTTTTTCTTTATATTCTGTTTTAATATTTTCAACTTGATTATGCAATGTCTTATTATCAGCAAGAATTTTATCTCTTTCTTTTTGATATTTTACAGCTTCATCAACAACTTTAGCTTGTTTTGATAGTTCTTTATTTAAAGCAAGATTATCTTTATATAATTCTTTAATTAAATCATCTTTAGGTTTTATGATTTCTTTTAGTATCTTCTCATCTCTTTTTATTGAAAATTTACTAATTTCATTTATATCTGGAACTTCTGGTATTTCTAGTTTAATATCTTTTAAAACTTTCTTAGTATTTTCATAATTTGTAATTTTCTTATATTCTTCAACAGAATAATGCTTTCTGTTAGTATCTTCAACAAACATTCCTCTTTCTAAATCAAAAACTTTTGATTTTACATGATTAAAGTAAGCATCCTGTAATTTTCTATAACTGTCTCTACCTTTCCAAAAATCTCTTGCACAAATTTTATCAATGTCGTTTCCATCTTTGGCTTTTGCTTTTACCATGTTAATTTTTTATATTTTCTTTTATAATTTATATCTTTCATTACTAAATATAGTTTTCTTTTTATGCTTCTATCTGCTTTATATTTCAAAGGATTTACCATTTTTCCTTCTTTTGCAAGCTTTAATGCTTCATTTCTTAATGGTTCACTTGTTACATATTTTTTTACAACACTCTTTGGAACAAAACTTAATGCAACTTCATTTTTCATTAAAGTACATTCTTTTTCTTTATTATATATCAAATCATCCACTAAATATTGTATCAAATTGTGTCCACCAGCTGCTAAGTAATAACTGCATCTTGCTTGCCTTGGATTTATTTCTAGCACTTTATATTTTCCATCTCTACTATCGTATTTTAAATCTACTTCTGCAAATCCTTGGTATCCAATTCTTTCCATGAATTTCTTTAAAGGTTCTACTATTTTTTCATCATATCCATGTTCATTAAATCCATTAACTAATAGAGTACAGTTTCCTATTCCTCCTGGATTTCTTTCTTGTAATCCAATTTGTGCAAATGCAATTAGTTGTACTTTTTTAGCTTTACTACAATAGAATTGACAATCAAATAAAGCACAATCATCGCCTGGTATAAATTCCTGAATAACTAAATTGCTTTTATATCCAGATGCTTCTACTTTGTTTATTACATCTTGTAATTCTTCTCTAGAATAGACTTTAAATACCTTAAACATTCCATCAAATTTATGATTGTGATATTCAATATTATTACCTGGCTTTACAATTAAAGGGTACATAAGTTTTTCAACTTTTTCTTCATCAATAGCTTGATTTGCATTGCATGAATAGATATAAGTTTTTGGTATTTCAAATTCACAATTGTCAAAGTTTTGGTAAAAAGTATCTTTTACTAATATTTGATTTAAAATTTCTAAGCTTGGATAATTATGTACAAATTTTTCATCTAATTTATCTTGGTTTTCAATTATTAATCTAACTAATTCATCACTTGTACCAACAAGTACTATTTTTTGCTTCTCACTTTGTTTAGCATATTCATTTAATGTTTTTACAAATACATCTGCATTTTCGAAATCAGGTACTTCTCTAAAGTTTACAATTTTACTATATGAAACAACACCTATTGCCCTTTTGCTAATAACATCTACCTTTTTATTATATATTTCATGATAACATCTAGACATAAAGTAAGCATTAAAATCACTTCCTAATATAAGAACATCAAATTTCATAACTATTCCTCCTATTTTCGTTCTTCTATTTCAATTATTTCTCCATCTTTTACAAGAACTCTTGGAACCCAGTCATTTATCATACAAGATCCTTCATATACACTTGTTCCCATATAGCTTGCCGCTTCTTTCATTGTAAGTTCTTCTCCTATTAAAGTAACTTTGTCTCCTGCATGAACATTTTCGTCTACTTTAGCTATTATCATTCCCATGTTTATAACCCCAACTAGAGAATATCTTTTATTATTAATAACTACTTGTCTTCCTTTATTTCTAGTATTAAATCCATCCGCATATCCTATTGGAATAATTGCTACATACATATCTTCTGGTGCTTCATAAATTCTTCCATAACCCACAAAACTGCCTTTTTTTATTTGCTTTACCTGCATTACTTCACTGTAAAGTGAAAACGCTGGTTTTAATTTCAATTCTACATCAGTTATTGTTTTACTAATATGGTGTTTTCTTTTATACCATTCTCTCTTAAGTTTTCTGAGTTTATTTATAAAGTCATCTGGTAATGGCTTTGGTGTAGTATTATACCCATATAATATAATTCCTAGTCTAATTCCGTTTGCAAAAGGTATTTTACTATGGTTTAAAAGTGTTTGGCTTCTTCCTAAGTGTATAATTGGAATTTTCATTAAATCAATTTCAGATGTAAGTTCTTGGAATTTTGCATATTGGTTGTCCCATGAAACATCATATACTCCATCTGTTGCAAAATGAGTAAATATTCCTTCTACTTCAATGTTTTGTTTTTTTCTTAGTCCTTCCACAACTTCTTTTATTTGCATTTTATCATATAAACCTAATCTGCAAAGTCCTGTATCTATTTTTATATGTACTTTTAAAGGTTTTTGTATATCTATTTTTTGTAATTCTTTAAAATATTCATAATCATGTACTGTAATTGTTACATTATTTTCAATGCATTCATTAATGTATTTTAAATCAATAGGTTCCAAGCATAAAATAGGAGTTTTTATTCCATCTCTTCTTAAACTGATTGCTTCTTCCAAAGATGAAATTGCAAAATAGTTTATTCCACATTCTATTAAATACTTACAAATTTTATCACTATGTCCATACGCATTTCCCTTCACAACTGCAAAATAATAGTCATATTCTGGGTATTTTCTTACAATTTCTTTAACATTATTTTGCAAGTTACCTACATCTATTTGAGCATAAGTATTTCTATACATTTATTTCCTCCTCTTAAGTTTTTTTGCATTATATCACAATACTAATATGTTTAGAACACTTTTTACAAAATTTAAGGAAATTTCTGTATTTTTAAACTACTATTTAAAGCAGAAAAACAGCACAAAAAAGATGTAGACTTATAATATGCTACATCTTTTGATATGAATTCATATAATTTATATAAATTTCAAATTATTTTTTATTTACTAATTCTTTTAAGGCTTTTCCTGCTTTGAATACAGGTGCTTTAGATGCTGGTATTTTGATTTCTTCTTTAGTTTGTGGGTTTCTGCCTTTTCTAGCAGCTCTTTTTCTTACTTCGAAAGAACCAAATCCAACTAATTGAACTTTTTCTCCTTTTACTAATGCTTCTGTTACAACATTAACAAATGAGTTTAAAGCTGCCTCTGCATCTTTCTTTGTTTCTCCTGTTTTTGCTGCCATAGCTGCGATTAATTCTGATTTGTTCATTTTAAATTACCTCCTATAAGATTTTAAGATCAGCAGACTTTCATCTACTAATATCATTATTCGTCATTTTTTTCAAAAACCCTTCTTTTTTGTTTAAATTTTTATTTAAAAAGTTACACATTCCAACGTTTCTGACCTTTAGTGTCCTTTAAAGTATCGATTCTCATACCTTTTCAGCCATTGTCATACAGCCTCAGCTTTTTTAGAAAATTATATATTTTACTTCCATAAGGTATCATATAAATTTCTTCTTCTGAAAATACTCTCAAAATTATTAGTAACAATATATAAATTATAACGCACATTAAAATTAAAAGCATCGTTGATATTTTTTCATTTAAGCATTGAAATAATGTAATATTAAAAATATATGTAATTGTTCCCATTATTAAACATGCAATTACGGGTTTTACTATAAATTTATTTTTATCCAATTTTAAATTTATATTTTTACTTAAAATTTTAAATTCTATTGTTAATGCAACAGCATGACATACCACTGTTGAAATGGCAGCACCAGCTGTTCCACCAAGAAAAAAATCACTTGGATTTATTGGAATTAAATACATGTTTAAAATAAATTTAATTATTACACCTATTCCAAGTGCAATTGCTGGAGTCAACATTTTCCCCAATCCGTGTAAAGCACCACTAATTGTTTGTTCTAGTACTATAAAAATAATTCCAAGGCAACTAATTTGATATATAAATGCTCCAGATGTTGCATTTGGAAATAATAATTCCAGAATTTGTTTTGCAAATAAAATCATTATAATCATACATGGCATTCCAATTAACATTGATATAAGCATTGAAAACGAGACTCTTTTTCTTATTGTTTCTATATCTCCTATTGCTTTTGATGAAGAAATTGAAGGGACAAGAGCTGTTGCAAATGCCATATTCAATGACATAGGAAGTGTAACTAAAGTATCTACCTTTCCACTAAGTATTCCATATTGAATTTTAGCTTGTTCTTCTGACAGAAAACTTTTTAGTCCTCTTACTACAGTCATAGAATCAATATTTTTATTTATTGTTCCAAGTATTGCTGTCATAGACATTGGAATAGAAACAGATAAAATCTGTTTTATTGTTTTTATAATTCTTGTTCTTTTATTTTTTGTTGCTCTTTTTAATTCAAAAGCAATTTCTTTTCTCATTTTTGAATAATATTTGTATAAATATAAAAAACATAGCACTGTTGCTAAAGTTGTTGCCAAATTTGCCCCAGCCGCCATAATTGTAGTATCTGTTCCTGTTGTTAATGCAACCATTTCTACTATTATTACTGAAAGTACTGTTTTAAAAAATTGTTCTAAAGTATGAGAATTTGCTGTTACCTTTAAATTTTCTCTACCTGTAAAATATCCTTTAATTACACATGAAATTGATACAAAAAATATTGAAGGCGAAAGTGCAACTAATGTTAATTCTGCCTCTGGTATTTGTAGCAATGTATTTGATATATACCCTGCTCCTAAAAATAAAATGGTACTACTTAGAAATCCAATTAATCCAAAAGTTAAAAATGCTATTTTAAATATTCTGTGTGCACCTTTTGTATCTCCTATTGCAATTTTTTCTGAAACAAGTTTTGCAAGTGCTCCAGGTATTCCAATTGATGAAATTGTTAAAAACAAAGCATATATTTGAAATCCACTACTATATATAGCATTTCCCTTATCTCCAAACCCCTCTCTATTTGTTAAATATAATTTATAAATAAGTCCCAGTATTTTAATTAAAACTTGTGAAATCATTAAAATTAAAACACTACTCATAAAACTTTCTTTTTTTGTTTTCATAAATTTCCTCTATATTTCTTTTTTATATACATATACTTTTTAAATCACTATTATTACTTTTATTTTATATATGTAGATTTTTGTCGTTCTTTTGCACATTTTTTCGCAAAAACCCTTGTATTTTTCGCGATTTTATAGGATAATATAGTAGTATAGATTTGAAAATGAAAGTGGTGAATTTTTTGAAACTATTTGATAAATTTTTAAAATTTTTAAAAACAGATAGAAATACATTTATAACCTATGTTTTAACACTAATTTCTGCATATATATTAGTTGATAGAATAATGGAACTATTATTCATAATTTTTACTGGTGTGGGATTTAGTTATTGGGGTCCAATAAAATACTTCTTTGCATTCGCTTGTATGGCTTTTGCATTTTTCTTTTCTGGATCTTCAAAATTTGCTAAAGCAGACGTTAATAAATTAAGATTTTTCCATACGTTCATAGTTTCTTTTTACATTTTAATTGTTTCAGCAGTTGTTCAATGGTTAAATCAAATAATATGGATAAACATTTTATCTTTACCAAATTATCCTGAGCTTGCAAGAGATTTCTTTTACTTGTTTAAGCCTGCATTTACAGCTATAGGTGTATACATTCCACTTGTTACATTCTATAAAGTAATTAAATGGCTTATCTTCAGTATTAATGATGTTAAAGATATACGTGATTCAATTTTTGATTATGGTGGAATTAAATTAACATCTGATAAAGAAGCTCATGGTGTTTACACTTGTGAAGTAAAAGTTTGTGTAGACAGCGAGAGTGGCGAAGATATTTGTATGCCTGAGAAAAAACGTTATGAATCTTTACTAGTAGTTGGTGTGTCTGGTTCAGGTAAAACAACAATGATTTATGAACCAATGCTTGCAAGAGATATAGAAAGAAAATCATTCTTTAAAGAAGTTTCTAAAGAAATGGGATTTACAGCATTAAGAACTGGTTTAGCATCTCTAAATTGTCCTTATGATAATGATTATATTAATGAACATTTTTCATTAAATATGTTAATTCCAAAAGATGACAAGCTAGATACATATAAGAATTATATGAAAAAAATGATAATTTCAAGTTCTGGTGACAAAATCACATACAGAAATATGGGTATCACTTATATTTCTGCAGAACATGAATCAGTAGAAAAAATTGCTAAAGTGGCTCAAAACTTCCATATTCCTGTAAATATAGTTGATCCAAATAGAGCTGACTCACCTGGTTTAAACCCATTTGTTTACTCAGATCCTATAAAAACAGGTTTAGCTGTTTCTTCAGTTTTAAAAGGATTATTCATTCATAGTAGACCAGATACAGAACTTGCTTTTAGAGAAAACGAAGCAATTCGAATGATAGAAAATGTTTCTATTTTATTAAAAGAAATGTATCCTTTAGAGCATGATGGACTATTACCTAACTTAGAAGATATTTTAGATTTACTTACAGATTTTAGCTTAGTAGTAGATTATGTTGAAAAGATGAAACAAATTCCTGAATTTACTGAAAAATACCGTATATTAATTAGATTTTTTGAAAATAACTTTTACCCAGAAAGCCCTAATTTATTAAATGCTCAACGTTCTACAACAACTGCTTCTGCTGAAATTGATAACTTATTGCGTTACCCTGGTGTAAAATCAGTATTATGTAATCGTTCAAATAACTTAGATTATGACAAAATCTTATCAGAAGGTCAAGTAACATTAGTATGTACTCGTAGAGGAGATTTAGGTGAAACTGCTCATAAAGCGTTTGGATTATTCTTCTTATTGCTAATGCAACAATCAATACTTGCTAGACCAGGTAATGATAGTAATAGAATTCCACATTGTTTATATATAGATGACTTCCCTGCTTATATTTGTAAAGCAACAGAACCTATATATACATTATATAGAAAATACAATGTAGCAACAGTATTAGACTCTCAAAACTTAACACAATTAAAAGGTGACTTATCTGCTGATGCAAGAGGAGATTACTATAAGAACTTAATACTTTCTAATACAGTTAATAAAATTATATTTGGTAATGCTACACCAGAAGATGTTGAATGGTGGGAAACAGCAATGCAAGATAAGAGAGAATGGTCTTGGACTGACAATTATAATAGTGATAAAGTGGAATATGATGCAAAAAAGAGTGGAATTAAATTTAAGTGGCAACCTAACTTTGCTAAAGGCAAGATTATGTCTTTAAAAGGAAAACAAGTTATTTACAAAATTAAAGATTTATCTGGAAAGAGCGCAGTTAATAAAGGTAAAGTTGATTTTATAGAATCAAAATACAAAGAAGTCCAAAAGACTAAAAAATATGATTTTACTAAATTCGTAAGTGGTATATCTGATGCTAAATCAGCTGCAAAAAAAGCTTTAAAATCTAAAAAAGAAAACTTTGCTGCAGTTACAGCAAATAATGATAATTATGATATAGACCGTGAATTTAACCCTATTCAAACAGACACATCTGATTCTAAATACTTATTTGATAATGAAAATGCAATTGTTGTTAATCTAAAGAAAAAAAATAAATAAATTTTAGTAATAGAAAGGAGTAATTATGAGTAATAGATTAGAAGAATTTTTCTCTCAAGGCAATTTTACTTTTAATAGTGAGTTAGTTCATAGAGATAATTACAATGATTCTTATTATCATGATAAACATAGTGATCGATATGATGATAGATATTTTGACTCTCATTATGATGACACTTCAAGATATGACGATAGCTATTAACACCACAAAGCATGCCCATTATATTATATAGTGGGCTCTATTTTATATGTGAAAGGATACAAAGTTATGAGAAATTTTACAATTATATTTAGATCAACTAATTCTTGCAATTTAAATTGTAAATATTGTTATGATAAGAATAACCACACTAATTTAATAAAAGAAAATGAAGAATTTACATCAAAAATTCCAAACATAATTAAATACATAAAAAAGCTTTGGCCTAATACTAATGCTTCAAGTGAAATAATATTTCATGGTGGAGAACCATTAATTATTAACTATCAAAATTATGATGCACTGTTAGGGCAAATAAAAAAATTATATCCTAAAGCAAGATTTAGTATTCAAACCAATGCAACATTACTTAATAAAAATATCACAGCTATCCTAAAAAAATATAATGTCCATGTAGGAATAAGTCTTGACGGTTATGATGAAATAACAAATAAATTTAGAGTATATAAAAATAATAAAAATTCATTTACAGATGTTTTATCAAAAATTGATTTATTAAAGAAAGAAAACATTAATTTTGGAATAATAATGACTTTAACTAACCAAATACTTAATAAAGAGGACGAATTATATGAATTTTTACGTAACAATAAATTAAATTGTAATATTCGTCCTGCATTTAAGTGCAATAATTCTATGGATATCAGTTTTATGACTAATGAAAGCTACTTTAAATTTTTTAAAAAATTATTTAATATATGGATAGAGGATACTTCAGATGACAATGTACGTCTCACTCAAATAAAAGAAATTTACGATGAATTTGTAAAATGTCTAGATAGTTCATATAGTAATAAATCTTGTGCAACTTCTGGTAAATGTGCCTTAAACTTTATTTCACTTGATTCAGATGGAAATTTATATTCATGTAATAGAACATATAATAATAAAGAATTTTTTTATGGAAATATCAATGACATAGATATTGCTATTTTATTAGAAAAAATCAAAAAGATTGTTGATTATAGAAATGAGCAAATAAAATCTGGAAAATGCGGAACATGTGAAATTTATAGTGAATGCATGGGACGGCTGTCCAGCCAATGCTTATATATTGCATAATGATTATAATTTTGCAGAAGATAGTTGGTGTTCTGCAAAGTTAAAAATAAAAAAGTATATAAATGATTATCTAACAAAAAACGGGATGAAAGAGGAATATGAAAGAAGAAAAAGTGAAAATCAATTATGTAAAAAATGAGGGCATATCTATTAAGATTATCTGTGTTGACGAATTATTAAAAAAATTAAAAATGGAATATGGTAATTATTATACTTTTGATACAAATTCTCTAAAAGTTAATTTTAATTTATATATCTACATAAATAAATACAAATACGAGAGTTTAATCAGTTCTCATAAATCATCATCTGTTAATAACTTTATATATTTAAAAGATAGGGACGGTATTATTATATCTTGCAAAAAAGATGAGATTTTTATTCTATATAATAATATTACAGATAATCTTATTCAATTTATTGGTGAGAACTTAATAAGTATATTTGGTTTATTTTTAGAAAGGTCAAATTATTCATATTTTCATGCAGCTTGTGTAGAAAAAAATTCCAGTGGCATAGTTATAATAGGAGAAAGAAATTCTGGAAAAACAACAATACTAAATTATCTTCTTCAATCTGGATTTAATTTCGTTAGTAATTCACATTTAGCTTTAAAAAAAGAAAACAATGATCTTATTGCAGTAGGTTCTCCTTCGCGTGTCGGTATACGTTTAGGTACTTTATCATCAGTGTTAAATCCTAATATTAAGCAAGCTATAATGGAAAAAACAGAATTCGCAGATAAATTCTTATATGTATCAGATTTTAATTTTCATTTATATTCACAAAAAAAGTTTAATATAAAGGTTAATGAGTTACAAGATATCTATAATATAAAATTAATAAATAAGGTAAAAGTAAGTTTTATTATAATTCCTCTTTATTTTCCTGAACTTGAACATATTCGCATAATAGAATTGACTGAAAACCAAAAAGCTGAAGTTCTTCAAAGAAATAGAAGATGCGGTTCGTATGACACTATAAGATATCTTTCTAGCATATTTGAAAACCCAAGTATTCCTTTGCTTGATACTCAACAAATATCAATATATAAAATTTATCAAAATGAAAAAAATATTGATGAATTATTTAATTTCATAAACTTAACCTTGAAAAATGGGAGTGATAAAAATAAAAAATAAAATAATTTTAGTAAATGGAAAATACATTGTAAAAGTTGCTCCGCGAACAACCCTTATTTCTGAACAGTTTTTTATAAAGAGTTATTCTAATATATTGCCAGTAGAGAAAATTCTAAAAGAAAACACAGAAAATAATTTTGTAATTTACAATTATATATATGGTAACAGATTAGATTATGAAAATAATTGTCAAATGCTTATATTAGATGTATATGATATGATTAATAATTATATTATCATGGAGAATGGAAGATATGGAGATATATTAACTCCAAAAAAAAGCTGGAACGACTTCTTATACTCAGAATTTCAAGGCAAAAAAAAATACATGTCTGACAAGTATTTATCTAAAACTCATAAAGTATTAAATAAATTAGAATTAATGCAAACTTTTTGTATAATTCCAAAGTTAATTCATGGAGATTTAGGAAGTTTTAATCTTGTTTACTTAGACAATAAAATTGTGGGTATAATAGATCCTAGAACTATTATAGGTGATGCCATATATGACTTTATATATTTTATATTTTCTGATTATAATATAACTAAAAATATAGACTTTAATGAACTTATAACATTTCTATATAATCATAACGAAAATATAAGAAAAGTATTCTGTCTAATGTTTATACTATTATATAATAGAATTAGTATCGAGGAAAAACATAATACACATAATATAGATAATTTTAATGCTGTTTGGGATAATCTAGAAAGTATAGAAAAAAGATGGAATTTCTAATTTTATATATGTTGAATAGCTTATATTACTATATAAAAATAAAAACTTTTTTGGATTTCATTTAATATAAATATCCAAAAAAGTTTTTTATTATATTCCTAATATTTTTACTTCTATATTTTCCATTTTATATTTTTTAGTTTCTGGGTCTAATCCAAAGTGTACTAATGTTCTCTCTAGAGTTTCTTCATTTTGTCTTAAATCTGTAGTAAAATATAATTTTATATTTGAAATTTCAACTTTATTCATAACAATTGTTTTAAAACTCTCAGCCATTTGTTTATCATCTTCGCATACTATTATTAATTGAGGAATACTTGAATATCCTGAATCACCAACTTGAAAGTTCTCATAAAAGTCCTTATATAACCTCATTTTGTCTACTAATTTCTTTTCCCATTCTTTTTCTCTTCTTACAACTTCAAATACAAATTCAATAGATTTATTATTTTTAGTTAATTTAACACTTCCACCACTTGCTTTAAAAACTTTTCCAGCTTGTTTTGCAGTAAAACTTGGCTTTGGAATATAAGAATCAAATGCCTTTACTTTTCTTAAATAAGCTATTAAAGTTTGGTTTCCAGCTAATCTTTTCTTTATCATCGCAACTGGTTTAGTATTATCTGTTGGTTGCCATTTACATTCAGTTCCTCTAGAATTTAACAAATATTTACCCATTTTTTCTAGGCAATATATTCTATATACTCCTTTTCCATCTTCAGAATTGAAATAATATCTTGTTAATATTTTTGTTTTTACCAATTGCTCTAATTTATTATTTAGTTTATCTTGTGAACCAATTTCAATGCCTTTCCACTCTAGCATTTGTAATAACTGTCTTGATGTAATAAATTCAAATTCATTTACTAATTCTATAATAGCAAAATGAATATCTGTAATATGTCCTATGTTTATTCTGTGAATAATTTGATTCATAGAAACATATCCGTCTTTTCCGTCAAATACTTTAACCTCTCCTTCTCTAATTGCAAAAGGCGACACTGTGGCCTTTATTTCATTATCTTTTATCATATTTATACTCCCTTCTAATCTTTAATAAAGATTAAAAATTATTTTAATAACTGTTTTACTTCATTATCAGTTAAATATCTAAAATTACCTAGTTTTAAATCTTTAACATTAATGTTTCCAATTTTACTTCTATGTAATGCTAATACCTTTCTTTCTATTGCTTCACACATTCTTCTTACTTGCCTATTTTTTCCTTCGTGTATAGTAATTTCTATTCTAGATATATTTTTTTCTTCATCTATTTTCATTATTTTTACTTGAGCAGGTTTTGTAATGTATCCTCCAATGTCTACTCCATTTTGTAGTTTTTTTACATCATCATCAGTAATTTTTCCTTTTACTGTTACCTGATAAGTTTTGTTTATTTCATGTTTTGGATGTGTAACTTGATAGATAAAGTCACCATCATTACTTAATATTAATGCACCAGATGTATACATATCTAGCCTTCCCACTGGAACAACTGATGTTTTTATTGGATTTCCACGTTCTTTTAAAAGTTCCATTACAGTCGGCCTATTAAATTGGTCTTTTACTGTAGTTACATATCCTATTGGTTTATTAAGTAATATATATACTTTTTCAACAGAACCAGAAATTAATTTTTCATTAAATTCTATTTTATCAATTTCTGTATTTATTTTTGTTCCAAGTTCAGTAACAACTTTTCCATTCACTTTTACTTTTCCTTCTAGTATATATTGTTCTGCTTTTCTTCTAGAGCATATTCCTTGATTTGCTAAAAACTTTTGTAATCTCTCTTCCATTTTTACTCCTGATTTAATTTTTTTAAAACTTCTTCAAAGTATTCAGGTAATGGTGCTTCTAAGTGTTTTAATTTTCCTGTTATTGGGTGTTTAAATTCTAAACTCTTAGCATGTAGCATTTGCCCTTCTACATTAAATTCATTTTTACCATTTGAATATGTATAATCACCCACTACTGGATGCCCTATTTCGGCAAGGTGAACCCTTATTTGATGAGTTCTTCCAGTTTCAATTCTTACTTGAAGGAGTGTATATTTTTCAAATCTTTTTAGTACTTTAAAATGAGTTATTGCTACCTTTCCTTTTTTATCAACTGCCATCTTTTTTCTGTCTTTGCTACTTCTTCCTATAGGCATATCAATAGTTGCTTCATTTTCCTTAACAATTCCTCTTACAAGTGCTATATATATTTTTTTAACTTCTCTATTTTGAATTTGTTCACTTAATTTAATATGTGCTTTATCATTTTTTGCAACAATTATTAGGCCTGAAGTATCTTTATCAAGTCTATGCACAATTCCTGGTCTTACTTCTCCGCCAATTCCAGATAAATTATCTTTGCAATGTGCCATAACAGCATTTACTAGTGTACCGTCTAAATTTCCGACTGCAGGATGTACTACCATTCCTTTTGGTTTATTAACAACCAAAATATCATTATCTTCATATATAATATCTAATGGAATATCTTGAGATTTTAATCCTACTTCTTTTACTTCTGGTATATTTATTGAAATTTTATCTCCATTTTGTACTTTGTATGATGCTTTTTGAGATTTGCCATTTACTAAAATCTCTCCTTCATCTATAAGTTTTTGAATCATAACTCTAGATATTTCATCTGTTTTATTACTAATATATTTATCAAGTCTATCTTTTTCTTCATGTACAATAAATTCCAAATCTTATTCTCCTTTTACTTTGTTAATCGTTCATAGATTACAAAACTATTATCTTTATATAGTTCTTTGTAATTTTCATCTCTAGATATAAGCATATTCAATTTTGTGTTTGTTTTTAAAATTACATGAGTTATTTTATATTTTTCAAATGTTTCTTCATAATATTTAGTAATATTAGAAGTATTTATATAATCAGAAAAGATATCTCTTCCATCATATTTTCCATCAGCATTCTTTTTTCCATTAAATTCAGGTGCATATAAATCTGCTCTAGAATCTATAAATACAGGTATTCCTCTGTATAATAAATAACTTCCATAATTATATTCATTAAATAATCTCATATTATTTATATCTAATTCTTCTAAAATATAGTCAGCTGCTTTTACAGGATAAGAACTAGAATTTACAAATTCATTATTTATTTTACCTTTATACATTATAAAGCTTAATAATATGACTAATAAAACAGTAAATATTTTTCCTAATAAAGATGTCATAATTTTTATTACTTTATCAGTGCCATCTTTATCATATTTTCTTAAAAAGTTAGCCGACATTTTAGCAAATATAAATCCACATACAATTACAAACATTGATGCCTGTCTTCTCGTCATAAATGTTAACAATGTAAGGCCTGCTAACATAAAGAAATCTCTTAAACTCAACTTTGTATCTGTAAATATTAAAAACATTAAAAATACAGTAAAAACAATTAACATTGCTCTATTATTTATTAGAGTTAAAGGTTGATGTTCACTAATATTTTGTGTTGTATTTCCTTGCATTAATTTTGGTAACAATGTATATGGTGTTGTTCCTATAGGTGTTAATAGTCCTGTAAGAGTACATATAAGCATAATTACCATAAGCCATTTAACTGAATCTTCTCTTTTAAAAATAACTTTAAAAGCTTTTGTTTCATTTTTCTTTCTAAGTTGCCTTCCATTTTCTTTATCTAATTGTAAATGTGCTATTTTTTCTTGATATTTTCCTATCTCATCAAGTTTTCCTTTTTTAGTTAATTTTTTTATTTTTAGCTCATTCCATTTTATTGCAATAAAATAATATAATTGCACATCTGCTAAAACTGCTAACATATATTCAACCACATAAGGTAAATATAAAACAAAATAAAATGGCCAAACTGCGCAATGTAAATTAGCAATTAATATAGGAATTATAATTAAATAAATTGCATATCTTTTCTTTTTAGTACTAATAAATTGTTCTATAAATAAAATTGTCAAAGCAAATAAAATAAAAGTTACAAGTTGCGCTCTGGCTGCAATAAAATTCTTTAATAAATACATAGTTGCCATTGAAACTAAAAATGCAACAACCTGATTTTTACATAACTTACATGATACATAGTAAAGTACTATTCCAAGTATCATACTAAGAATAATTGTAGCAATATATAATGCACAGAAACCGCCTATTCCTATATTTTCTCCAAGGTTATATACTAAGTATGTGCTAACATCATATAGCCAATGGTTATATGTGTATGGTAAGTCTTCATGCCATGAAAAAGGATCTTTCATATCTATTTGACCTGTTTGTACAATATGTTCACCAATTTTTATGGTATAATAAGTATCATTTTGAAATGTAACTGGCGTTAATGCAAAAGAAAATATTAAAATACAAAATATAGCCAATACATTAAACTTCATTTTTGTTTTATCTGTCATCTTTTATCTCCTTTGATTATATATCAAACTCCGCAAAAACAGCATTATGGTCAGATGCTCCATTTGCTTCTATTGTTTCATATTTATTTAATCTTATTCCTTTTGAGTAGAAAATTGTATCTATACATCCATTACCCAAATCAGAAAACCATGTATCTTTTTCATTTGGTAATTTTTCTAACTGTTTTTTTAATATTTCATATTCTTCATAACTTTCAGATTCTTCATAAGTGTATTTGCCTTTACCTAATCTAGTTACACCTACATTAAAGTCTCCACCCATAATAATTAATTCACTTGGGTCAATTTTTCTTATTATTCTGTTCATTTCCTTTGCTGCCAAAACTCTTTCATCTTGATATGTTGATAAATGCACAGAAAATAAATTTATTTTAGTAGTTCCAAATGAAATTCTATTACATAAAATTCCTCTTTGCTCATGATTTATATCAGTAAGAGGCATTAAGTAATTGGTTGAAAAAGAAATAGGAAATCTACTAATAATTCCATCTCCATAATATCCTTCTTCTAATGTAATATTACTTTCCATTGAGCAATAATATAAACCAATTGCTTTACTAAATTCTCTAATTTGATTTCTATCTCCTGCTCTTTTAGTGTACATATCTACTTCTTGTAGAAAAACTATATCTGGATTATAATTTTTAATAACCTCAGCTTGTCTTTGTAAATCAACTATTCCGTCCATTCCTTTTCCATGTGCAACATTAAAAGTAATAATTTTTAAAATCATCTTTTCACCCACTTTTTTTATATTAGCATTATATCAAATTTGCCATTTATAAACAAGTGTATAACAATAAAAAACGAGTAATTTGAAATTACATTTCAAATTACTCGTTCTTTTCTATGCAACAAATTTAAGTTGCTCTGAACTTTGCATATTAGCAAAATTATTTTCTTTATTATCCATTAATTTGTTTTGCAACTTCTTCAGCAAAGTTTTCTTCTCTTTTTTGTAATCCTTCACCTTTTTCAAATCTAGCAAATCTAACAATTTTAGCTCCTTTAGATTCTACTAATTTTCCAACTTTTTGATCTGGATCTTTTACGAAATCTTGCTCTACTAAACAAATTTCACCATAGAATTTTCCAATTCTACCTTGTACTATTTTTTCAGCAACTGCTTCTGGTTTTCCTTCATTAACAGCTTGTGCTTTTAAAATTTCCATTTCATGTGCTACTCTGTCAGCTGGAACACTGTCTCTATCTAAGTATTCTGGTCTAGCTGCTGCTATTTGCATACATACGTCTTTTGCTAAAGTGCTATCTCCACCTTCTAATTCAACTAAAACACCAATTTTTCCGTCTCCATGAATATAGCTTTCAATTAATCCATTTGATTCGAATCTTTCAAATCTACGGATTGACATGTTTTCACCGATTGTAGCAATTTTATTTGTTAATACATCTTTAACTGTTTTATCTGGTTCTACAATTGAAGGTTGTTCTAATAATTCTTCTACTGTAGCAGGATTTTTTTCAGCAACTTGTTTTGCAACATCTACAACAAAGCTTCTGAATTCTTCATTTTTAGCAACAAAGTCTGTTTCAGCATTAACTTCAACTACTACTCCAACTTTTTTATCGTCTGTTACATAAGTTGTAACTAAACCCTCAGCTGCAATTCTGTCTGATTTTTTAGCAGCTTTTGCAATTCCTCTTTCACGTAAAAGTTCAATTGCTTTTTCTTCATCTCCATTAGTTTCTGTTAATACTTTTTTGCAGTCCATCATTCCTGCACCAGTTTTTTCTCTTAATTGTTTTACTTGTTCTGCTGTAATCATAAAAAATCCTCCTTCTTTTATTAAAGGATGTACTTTTTATCCTTACTTTTTAAGAATAAGTACATCCTTCTTAAAATAATATTTTTATATTATTCTGCTACTTCTTCTGTAGTAGCTTTTTTTCTTGTTCTTTTTGGTTTTTCTACTTCTGCAACTTCTTCAGCTGGAGTTTCTTCAGTAGCAACTACTTCTTCCATATCTGTAGGTTCTGTAGCTTCTTCTACAACTTCTTCAGCAACCTCCATAGATTCACCTTGTTTTCCTTCAATAACTGCATTTGCCATACAATCTGCAATTAATTTAACTGCACGAATAGCATCGTCATTTCCTGGAATTGGGTAATCTAGGTCTTCTGGATTACAGTTAGTATCTACTAAACCAACTACTGGAATACCTAATTTTCTTGCTTCTAAGATTCCTATTTTTTCTTTTTTAGGATCAACTATAAACATAACTCCTGGTAGTTCTGTCATTTCTTTGATTCCACCTAGGTTTTTCTCTAGTTTTTCCATTTCTTTCTTTAATAAAATAACTTCTTTTTTAGGTAATACTTCGAAAGTACCATCTTCTTGCATTTTTTCAAGTTCTAGTAATCTTCCGATTCTTTTTCTAATTGTTGTGAAGTTTGTTAATGTACCACCTAACCATCTTTGATTTACATAGTACATACCGCATTTTTCTGCAGCTTCTTTAACACATTCTTGTGCTTGTTTTTTAGTTCCTACAAATAGAACTGTTTTTCCTGCTTCTGCTTGTTCTTTTAAGAAAGCATAAGCTTCATCTAATTTTTTAGATGTTTTTTGTAAGTCGATGATATGGATACCATTTCTAGCTTGGAATATATATTCAGCCATTTTAGGATCCCATCTTCTTGTTTGATGTCCAAAATGAACACCAGCTTCTAGTAATTGTTTCATTGCAACTACTGCCATTTTTCTTTCCTCCTTTTAGTTTTACCTCCATATTGCTTCAATCACATAATGAAACTTGTATATACAAGCACTCTCCTTATGCTAACAATATGTGTGTATTTTTCAACGCATTCAATTATATCAAAAAACTATTGCAATTGCAACACTTTTTTGATTTTTTATGTATTTTTTAAAAATTATTATTAATAGCATGTTAAAATTTTTTTATTTTTTGTAGTTTTTTGTCAAAGATTGTGTTATAATGTTCACGTAAAATTTTTAGTATGGAGGTAATTGTCATGAATTTTAATAAATGTAGTCGTTGTGGAGGTTTTTTTATGTCTGATGGAAATACTTGCCCTAATTGCCTTCAAAAAGATCAATTAGAAATGAGTAGATTAGAAAATTTTATTATGGAAAATTCAAATACTAACCTCAACCTAGAAGATATTGCTTCAAGTACTGGAATTTCAGATAAAAACTTAAATAGATTTCTAGCTCAAGAACAATTTAGTAATTTTGTAAATAAAACTATATCTTTATAGTATAACAAAAAAGAGCCTATCAAAATGGCTCTTTTTTATTACAATATTTTTAAAATATCTTGCTTCTTATCCACAATTTCATCAACAACTGTGTATGCTTTTAACACATCTTGTGCAATTATTTGTCCTAGATTTTCATCATTTGCATATATATAAGCTAAATTCTCACCTTTTTTAACTTTATCTCCTGTTTTCTTTTCTAATATAATACCAACTGAAAAGTCTATATTATCTTCCTTTTTCTTTCTTCCTGCACCTAAATTCATTGAAGCTTTTCCTATTTCTTCTGCCAAAAGTTCTTTTACATATCCGTCTTTATCATTTACAACAGGAATTGTAAATTTCGCTTTTTCAAATTTCTCTGTATTTTCTAAATATGTAATATCCCCGCCTTGCTTTTGTATCCATTGTTCTAACTTTTTAAATGCTTTTCCACTTTGAATTTGTTCTAACATTTTTTCTTTATTTGCTTCAATATTTTCGCCTTTACTTGCAAGTTTTATCATATATGCACCAAGCGTTAATATTACCTCTTGCACATCTGATTGCATATTTCCTTTCAAAAACTCTATTGCTTCAATTACCTCTAATGAGTTTCCTATTGCCTTTCCTAATGGTTCATTCATATTTGTAATTATACATGTAGTTTCTTTTTTAGCCAACTCCCCTATTTTCTTCATAGTTTCAGCAAGTTTAGTTGCATCTTCTATGTTTTTCATAAAAGCTCCGCTTCCACATGTAACATCAAGTACTATTTTATTTGCTCCAGCGGCTATTTTTTTACTCATTATGCTAGATGCAATAAGTGGTATGCTTTCAGTTGTTGACGTAGTATCTCTTAATGCATATAGTTTCTTATCTGCTGGTGCTAAATTTAATGTTTGCCCCATTAAAGCAATCCCTATTTCTTTTACATTTTTAATAAACTGATCTACTGTAAGACTTGTATTATACCCTGGTATTGCTTCAAGTTTATCTATTGTTCCTCCTGTATATCCTAGTCCTCTTCCAGACATTTTAGCTACTGGAATATCAAGTGATGCAATTATTGGAGCTAAAATAAGTGTTACTTTATCTCCAATTCCTCCAGTGCTATGTTTATCAACAACTGTTCCTAATTCTGATAAATCTAAAATATCTCCTGAATGTGCCATTGCTAAAGTTAAATTTGTTGTTTCTTCTTCATCCATTCCATTTAAGTAAATTGCCATTGTTAGTGCAGATGCTTGATAGTCTGCAATATTTCCGTTTGTATAATTTTCAACAAAGTATTCAATTTCCTCTTTACTTAATTTTTGTTTATCTCTTTTTTTAGCTATAATCTCTAAAATATTCATTTTACACCTCATTTTACAACATATTAATTTAAATAAAATTCTTAATAAAACTTGCTCTATGTAATGGGCATGGTCCATATTCTTTTAAAGCTTTTATATGTGCAGCTGTTCCATAACCTTTATGTTTAGCAAAGCCATATTGAGAGTATATTTCATCCCATTGTCTCATTATTCTGTCCCTTGTTACCTTTGCAATTATAGAAGCACATGCTATTGAGTAGCTTATTGCATCTCCATGAATTATTGATTTATATGGTATTCCATCTGTATCAATTTTAGTTAATGCATCTACCAAAATTGCATCTGGTTTTATAATTCCTAATTCAGGTTTTTCAGCTAGCTTATTTTCCATATCTTTTATAGCTTCTGTTAATCCTTTTTTTGTTGCTTGTAAAATATTTATTTCATCAATTTCCTTTTGATTAATAATTCCTATTCCATAACTAATTGCCTCATTAGTTATCTGTTCATATAGCATTTCTCTTTTTTTCTCTGATATTTTTTTTGAATCATTAACTCCTTCTATCATAGAATTTCGTGGCATTAAGCAACAAGCTACCACAACTGGACCAGCTAATGGTCCTCTTCCCGCTTCATCAATTCCTGCAATAGCTTTTAATCCTTTTTCATTATATAACTCTTCTTCAACTTTTTTTAAATTTATTAATCTTTCTAATTCTTTTTCTTTCATTTTAATATTCCTTTTATTGTTCTAACTTTAAGCTTTCAATATTATTCATATCATAATAATTGTTGCCATCAATATGTTCAAACCCTTTTGTATAATAAACTTCTCCTTCTGTATATTCTACAATGTAATAAGAATTTGGTTCTAATTTTATTTTAGATAACTCTAATTCATTTAAATTATCTTGATTTAAAACATAATATTTTTTATTTTTTTCGTTTATATCTATTGAATTATTATTAAGAAACTCCTTTATTGTTTCGTCTTCCTGCATATCCGTAAGCTTTGTTCCAACAAGTACCTCTTCATTTTTTTCTAAAGTATAGTCAGCTGAGAGTTTCCTTACTTTTGCCTGTACTAACAATAAATCTGTTTTCAAGTCTTCTAGGCCCTCTTTGGCTGTTTGAATTCTAATAAAATATATTACTCCAAACACTATAAATGCTATTAATAAAACTAAAACTATAGTACCGGGTAAAGTTAGTCCTTTTTGATTTTTCATATTTTTCTCCTCTTATTATTTTATGTACATATTATATAAGTATTATTATTTTTTTTCAAGTCAAAACTTGTTGCCTTTTATTTTATTTTGTAGTATTATTAGCATAACTATTACTAATGAATTTAAGGAGAGTTACATGTTTGAAAAAAAGTTTGACTTCTATAGTCCCATAAATTTAAAATCATATAATTTAGATCTAATAATTCGTTATCAATTAGATATTTTAGGAAAATTAGATCCTTTTACTAAAAGGCATAGCGAAAACGTTGCAAACTTATGTTGTAGGATATGTGAATATTTAAAATGCAAAAAATCATTTACTGTTCATTGTACTATAGGTGGATATTTACATGACATTGGTAAAATGTTTATTCCTCCAGAAATTTTAAATAAACCAAGTAGATTAACAGATGAAGAATATGAGGTTATGAAAACACATACTACTCTTGGATATAATCTATGTATGGGTGATATTAGGTTACGTCCTTATGCTTTATTTGCCTTAGATCATCACGAAGCACTAAATGGTTCTGGATATCCTAATGGCATTACTAAAAAAGATATCCCTTATGGTGCTCAAATTGTGCGTGTTGCGGATGAATATGATGCGCTTGTTACAAAAAGGCAATATACTACTCACGTTAATATTTCCGAGACTTTAAAGGATCTTATAAAAGATGCTCAACCTGACCCTAGATTTATTGCCTTAGATCAACTAAATACACATGAAAAAGAAGGAAAAATAAATGGATTGATTTTAAAAAAATTATTCAAGGTTGTTATTGATGATACTTTATATGAAATTAGTTGTGTAATGGATTATGTTGAATATTTAAAAGAACAAATAAAACGTTTAGAGTTAATTCAATCTTATCAGAGAAAAGCCGATAATTCTAATAAAGAAAAAACAAAAGATTATTATCATGAAGGTATGACTCTTTTATTTCAACAAGGTGAAAATATGGAAAATTACAGTCAGATTTTAGAAGAATATAAAACAGCATTAAAAGTTCGTGAGAATGTGATTGACCAACTATATAATGAAATTAAAATTATAAAAAAATTAAGAATTTAATTAGGAGGACTGATGAAAAAAGCACTTACTATGTCAAAAAAAATACGAATTGCTGCTTTAATTGTATTAATTTTAATGTTACTTCTTGTTTTTCGTATAGCATTTATACAATTTATTCAAGGTTCTGACCTGAAGCAACAAATGTATAACCAATTAATAACTAGTCGTACTATAAGTCCAAAAAGAGGAACCATATATGACTCTACTGGCAAAGCATTAGCCATTAGTGCAGATGTTGATACTATTAGTATAGTTCCTTCTTCTATTGTAGTTTATGATAAAGCTAATGATAAAATTGATGAAGAAAAAACAAAAAACATAAAAGAAAGCCTTTCAAAAGCTCTTTCTGAAATATTTGAATTAAACTATGATGAAACATTAGAAAAGGTTTCAAGTGATTCAAATTATATTACCATTGCACGAAAAGTTGAAAAAGATAAAGTTGATAAACTAAAAGAATGGATGAAAAAAGAAGAATTTTATTCAGGAATAAATATTAGTGAAGATACTAAAAGATACTATCCTTATGATAATTTAGCTTCTTCTTTAATAGGTTTTTGTGGTACTGACAACGACGGACTAGAAGGTTTAGAAAAAGCTTGGGATGATGTATTAACAGGAACTCCTGGAAAAGTAACTACAGCTCAAGATGCAATTCAAGAATTTATTCCAGATAATAATCAAACATATATACCTGCTGAAAATGGTAGTGATATAACATTAACAATTGATGCAAATATTCAAAGTATTGTAGAAAAATATTTAAAACAAGCATGTATAGACAATAAATGTACACGTGGTGGAAATGTAATTGCAATGGACCCAAAAACTGGCGATATTTTAGCTATGGCAACATATCCTGATTATAACTTAAATACACCATTTGAAATGCCTGCTTCTGTTACGGAAAAAACTTGGAAAAGAATGACTTCTGAAGAACAATATAACACTATATACGAATTATTCCGTAACCGTGCTATATCAGACACTTATGAACCTGGTTCTGTTTTTAAAGTAATTACTGCTTCAATTGCACTAGAAGAAAATTTAGCTATTCCAGATAAAGAAGATGTATATTATTGTAAAGGTTATCAAACAGTATATGGAACAACAATAAATTGTGCATATAGAATAAAACATGGACATGAAAGTTTACGTGAAGCTTTTGCTGTTTCATGTAACCCAGCATTTATACAAATTAGTGAAAAAATAGGAGCAACAACAAGTTATAAATACTATAATGCTTATGGTTTCTTTGAAAAAACTGGAATAAATACAGTTGGCGAAGCTGATTCAATCTTCTGGAAATTAAATGACGTTGGTCCTATAGAACTTGCAACAATGTCGTTTGGTCAAAGATTTAAAATAACTCCTATTCAAATGGCAACTGCTGTTTGTGCCGTTGCAAACAATGGAGTGTTAATAAAGCCAAGAATTGTTAAAGAAATTAAAAATACTGACACTGGAGCTATTACTACAATTAATACTGCTGCAGTAAGACAAGTAATATCAAAAACAACTGCAGAGACAATGATGGATCTTTTAGAGACTGTTGTGACTGATGGTTCAGGAAAATATGCTAAAATCAAAGGTTATTCAATTGCTGGTAAAACAGGTACATCTGAGCCAGATTATAACAAAAACGAAGGATATACTGCCTCATTTGTTGCTATTAGCCCTACAGAAAACCCTGAACTTGTATTGTTGGTTACTCTTTATGATCCACAAGGACCTAAAGGCTATAGTGGAAACACAGTTGCAGCCCCTGTAGCAGCACAAATGTTAAAAGAAATTTTACCATATATGCAAATTTCAACTGATAATTCTGAAAGTACTTCTACAACAAAAACTATAACTCTTCCAAATGTAACTAATAAAACTGTTGCTGAAGCTGAAAAACTATTAAAAAATGCAGGATTCACAGTTAGCACATCTGCATCATCTACTGATATTGTTACTGAACAATATCCAACTAAAGGTTATGAGCTTGTAAAGGGTTCTATTGTTAAACTATATACCGAAACCGAAAATACCAGAGTTTCAAAACAAGTGCCTGACTTAACTGGAAAATCACTTTATCAAGTAAAAACACTGCTTAAAGAATTAAATTTAAATTATAGTGTTACAGGTTCTGGTACAGTTGTTAGTCAAGAACCTATAGCAAATACTTCTGTTGAAGAAGGTACAATAATTAAAGTAACATTAGGAAAATAAAATAAAATCAGCTAAATTTATAATTTAGCTGATTTTATTTTATCCATTAAATATTTCGTCAAATTCTTCACCATCAATTTTTTCTTTTTCAAGAAGTACTGTTGCAACACTTGTCAATTTATCCATATTTGCTTTTAAAATTTCTTCTGCTTTTTTATAAGCAAAATCTATAATACTTTTTACTTCTTCATCAATCAAGTTAGCTGTTTCCTCTGAATATTCTTTTGCTTGTGCAAAATCTCTTCCTAAGAATACCTCTTCTTGACTTGAACCTAATGTAATTGTACCTATTCTTTCACTCATACCATATTTAGTAACCATACTTCTAGCAATTTGTGTTGCTCTTTCAATATCATTACTTGCACCTGTTGAAATATCATTTAATACTAATTGCTCTGCAACTCTACCACCTAATAATGATACTATATTTTCAACCATTTCTGTTCTTGACATAAATGATTTATCTTCTGTTGGACGATACATTGTATATCCACCAGCCATTCCTCTTGGTACAATAGAAATTTGATGAACTGGATCTTGTGTTGGTAAGAATCTACTTACTACTGCATGACCTGCTTCATGGAAAGCAACTAATTTTTGTTCTTTTTCGCTTCTAACTCTTGTACGTTTTTCAGGTCCCATTGTAACTTTTACCATTGCGTCTTCAACTTCTTGCATTCCTATTTCTAGTAAGTTTCTTCTTGCAGCTAATAAAGCTGCCTCATTTAAAACATTCTCTAAATCTGCTCCAGAAAATCCTGAAGTGTTTTTTGCAATTGTTCTTAAATCTACGTCAGCAGCTAATTTTTTCTTTCTGCTGTGTACTTCTAATATTTGTTCTCTTGCTTTTACATCTGGATTTGATACAACAATTTGTCTGTCAAATCTTCCTGGTCTTAGTAAAGCTTTATCTAGTATGTCTGGTCTGTTTGTTGCTGCTAAAACTATAACACCTTCATTTGCTGAGAATCCATCCATTTCAACTAATAATTGATTTAATGTTTGTTCTCTTTCATCATGTCCTCCACCTAAGCCTGCACCTCTTTGACGTCCAACAGCGTCAATTTCATCTATAAATATAATACATGGAGCTTTTTTCTTTGCTTCTTCAAATAGATCCCTAACTCTTGATGCACCAACACCAACAAACATTTCTACGAAGTCAGAACCACTTATAAAGAAAAATGGAACTCCTGCTTCTCCCGCAACTGCTTTTGCTAATAATGTTTTACCTGTTCCTGGGTGACCAACTAATAATACACCTTTTGGTATTCTAGCACCCATTTCTGTAAATTTTCTAGGATTCTTTAAGAATTCTACAATTTCTTCTAATTCTTCTTTTTCTTCATCTACACCAGCAACATCATCAAATGTTACTCTGTTTTTATCTGAAGGGTTTATCATTCTTGCACGGCTTTTTCCAAATGACATTGTTTTTCCATTGCCATTTCCTCCAGCACCACCTTGAATTCCACCCATAAGGAAGAACCAAAAAATAAAGAATATAATAAGTAATCCGAAAGGAGTTAATAAACTAAAAACTACCATCCATATTGATTCTGATTTTTCTGTTACTTTTACAGTTCCAGCTTTCATACTTTCTCTTAAACTATTCATTAAGTTTTCTACACTTGGAATATTAACTTCTTTTGAAAAGTTCTCGTTTTTTAATTTAACTTCTGCTTTTCCTCCATCTGATGCTAATGTAATTTCTTTTACTTCTCCTGCTTCAATTTTAGAAATAAGTTCTGAATATGCCAATTTATTGTCTGTATTTTCCATTATAGAACTAATAAGAACTATTAATATTACAGCTATAATTAGCCACATTGCTAATGTTTTTATACTGTTTTTCAAATTTGCTCCTCCTCTTTTACGTTTTTTAACAATTTAGACTATAACACACTAATTTTTAAAATTCAAGTACTTTCACAAAACTTTCATTTAGCAAACAAGCCCGTATCAACGGTTTGCTTACGGAAGGTTCATTTTACCCATAAAAAAAATTTTACCTTTTTTTACAAAAACTTTTACATTTTTATTTGGAGTTAAATATTTATTACCAATATTATTCTCACAAAGTTTAATTATATCTTCTATATGTATCTTTCCAATTCCTTGAACATTGCCATTTACCTTGTTAATAGTATATATAATTATTTTAGATTTTATAACTTTATTAAGTTCATTAAATTTATGTAATTCTAACACAATTTCATTTAAATTTTCCCCAATTTTTAATTCTTCATACTTTTTACTTATAATTTCTTCAAAATAATCTTCTTCTTCTCTTGCTAAATCTGAAAGTCTATTTATTCCTTCTAATATATTGGGATTAAATTCTTTTTTCAAAAACGGAATTAATTCATTTCTTACTTTATTTCTATTATATATGTTTTCAAAATTTGTTTTATCAATTCTAGGGTTTAAGTTTTGCTCTTCGCAATATTTTTCAATATCTTTTCTTTCACATTCTCTTATTGGTCTTATGTATTCTAAGTTATCCTCAGTTCTTTTTATTTCTATCCCCTTTAGCCCTGAAATTCCTGTTCCTCTTAATAAATTTAGCATAACTGTTTCAACATTATCGTTTAAATTATGTGCTGTTGCAATTTTATTAGCATTTTCTTTTTTTGCAACTTCTTTGAAAAAATCATAGCGAATTTTTCTCCCCATTTCTTCTGTTCCTAGCTTTTGCTCTTTTGCTAATTTTTCAACTTCTGCTTTTTTCACATAACATTTTATATTTTTATTTTTACAATAATCTTTTACGTATTCTGTTTCTTCATCTGCTTCTTTTCTTATTTTATGATTAATATGTGCCACAATTATTTCTATATTTAGTTTATCTTTTAAACAATACAAAGAATCTAGTAGACACATTGAGTCAGGTCCACCAGATACTCCTATAACGATTTTATCTCCTTTTTGTATTAAATTATATTTGTTAATTGTACCTAATATTTTATTTAACATTTTTCACCTTTCTCAAACTGTGCAATATAATAATTTTCGTAGTGAATGCTGTGGGGACCGACAAGCTAGGAGATGTTGCTCAATTTGAAATAGCACAAATTTTACAATTTACTCTCTATACTTATCAAGATTAGCAAATTTAGTGTAATTTCCAAGCCATAAAAGTTCAACTGTTCCAGTAGAACCAGCTCTGTGCTTTGCTAATATAACTTCAGCAATATTTTTCTTTTCTGAATCAGGATTATAGTAATCATCACGATATAAGAACATAACTATATCAGCATCTTGCTCTATAGCTCCAGATTCACGTAAGTCTGAAAGCATTGGTCTATGGTCTGGTCTTTGTTCTACAGATCTTGAAAGTTGTGATAATGCTATAACAGGCACATTTATTTCTTTTGCTAATATTTTTAAAGAACGGCTTATTTCAGAAATTTCTTGTTCACGGCTTCCACCTTTTCTGTTACTTCCTTGTACTAATTGAATATAGTCAATTACAACCATTCCAATATTTTTTTCTAGCTTCATTTTTCTACATTTAGCACGTATTTCCATTACTGAAATACCAGGTGTATCATCTATAAATATTTGCGCTTGAGACAAATTTCCTGATGCTTCAGCTAGCTTTTGCCAATCATCATCTTCTACTTTACCTGTTCTTACTTTATTACTGTCGACCATCGCCTCACTACATAAAATACGGTTTGTCATTTGTTCTTTTGACATTTCCAAACTAAATATAGCAACTGGTGTATTATACCTAACAGCTGCATTTGTCGCTAGGTTTAATGCAAATGCTGATTTTCCCATAGCAGGTCTGGCAGCTACAATAACTAAGTCAGATTTATGAAGTCCTGCGGTTATAAAGTCTAAATCTGCGAATCCTGTAGGTACTCCAGTTATGTGTTGTTTTTGATTATATAGTTGTTCTAATTGTGTAAATGAATCTACTAAAATATCTTTAATTGCAGAATATCCTTTTTGATTTCTATTTTGTATAACATCAAATATTTTTCTTTCTGCAGTATCTAATATATCTTCAACATCTTGTGTTTGATCATACCCTAAACTAATTAAATCATTTGCAGTTTTTATAAGTGCTCTTAATGCTGATTTTTCTTCTACAATTTTAATATATTGCTCTACATTGGCTGTAGTAGGAACCTTATCTGGAAGCTCTGCAATATATTCAAGTCCACCAACAGCTTCTAACTGTTTCATAGATTGAAGCTCTGTTTTCAAAGTTATAATATCTACTGGTTCTGCACGATTGTATAAATTTAAAATAGCTTCATAAATTATTTTATTATCTTCACGATAAAAATCCTCAGACTTTAAGGTTTCTACTGCAGACATAATTGCATCTTTGTCTGTTAGCATACTTCCTATTACAGCTTGTTCTGCTTCTATATCGTGTGGTGGAATTTTACCTAGCTCCATTTTTCTGCTCCCTTCTTACAAATGAATTCTGACAACGCAAGATGCCAATAACTTTCTAGAATTTGGAAAAGAATTGGTATATTGGAAGGAAAAAAGTATTAAAAAGGCAAGGGCGCAACCTCTTGGTTGTAACCGCGTTTTTAATGCTTTTTGACACAGCAAGATGCCAATTATTTTTCAAATTTAAAGTACTTGGACTTTAAGAGAACCCATAACTCCCTCAAAAAGTTTAACACTCACTGTACTTACTCCCAACACTTTAATTGGTTCTTTTAAATCAATTTTCTTTTTATCTATTTCTATTTTATATTGTTCTTTTAAATTTTCTGCAATTTCTTTAGCTGTAATTGAACCAAATATTTTTTGATTCTCTCCAGATTTTACAGAAATTTTTAAAGTAATATTTTTTAGCTTTTCTGCTATTTCTTGTGCTTTTTCTTTTTCAACTGATTTTTTATATTGGTTTGAGTCTTGTTTTGCTTTTAATTTACTCATATTTTCAGCATTTGCTTCAATTCCCATTTTTTTAGGTAATAAGAAATTTCTTGCATATCCATCACTAGCATTTATTACTTCATCTTTTTTTCCTACACCTTTTATATCTTGTAATAAAATTACTTTCATTTATTTTTCTCCTTTCAATTTGTAATTATTTCATTTAATTTCAAAAAGTTTTTACTCCATTTTGAAATTAATTAGCTGTTTCAGAAAAATATTCATTTATTTTCTCAATAAGAAGATTTTTAACTTCTTCAATACTCATTCCTTCAACTTGTGCACCAGCTAAGGTAATATGACCTCCGCCTCCAAGTTTTTCTAGTATAATTTGAACATTTATATCTCCAATAGAACGTCCACTAATACATACTTTATCTCCTAATTTTCCTATTACAAATGATGCAGTAATATCACTAATTGTTAATAATTCATCTGCTGCCTTAGCACATATTATATTTGCATCTTTGTCTTCTTCTTCATATACAGAAATACCTATTGTTCCATTGGTAATTTGTGCATTATCAATTATTTTAGAAATCTTTGTATATGTTTTTAAGTCACTTTGGAACCATTTTTTTACTTTTATTATATCTATTCCACGTTTTTTCAAATAAGCTGCTGCTTCAAAGGTTCTTACTCCTGTCTTAAAAGTAAAGTTCTTTGTATCCATCATAATTCCTGCATATAAAGCTTCTGCTTCAATTGTTGTTAAATCTGGTTCTTTAGTTGCATATTCTAATATTTCTGTAACAAGTTCACAGGTTGATGAAGCATATACTTCATGGAATGAAAGAATTGCTTCTTCAATAAAGTCTGGACTTTTTCTGTGGTGATCAATTATTGCAATTTTACTTGTTTCTTCTAGCAATTCAGGTACTTCAACATAACTTCTTTTATGTGTATCAACAATTATAAGTAATGTTTCAGGTGTTATTTTAGATAATGCTTCTGATTTATTAATAATAGATTCTTGATATTCTTTTTCTTGTTTTGCTGATTCCATGAAATTTTCTAAACTAATTCCTGTAGAATTGTTTATAATATAACATTCAACATCAAGACTTTTTGCTAGTCTGTATATTCCCATGCTTGCGCCCATTGAGTCTATATCTCCATTTGTGTGACCCATTACCATTACATTTTTAGCCTCTTGCATTAGCTCTTCTAGTGCATGTGATACTATTCTAGCTTTTACTTTTGTTCTTTTTTCAAGCTCTTGAGTTCTTCCACCAAAAAATTGATATTTTTCATTTTCTCTAACAACAGTTTGGTCTCCACCTCTTCCAAGTACAATGTCTAATCCTGCCTGTGCAGATTTATATTTTTCGTAGTTAGACTCTCCTTCTGTTGAAATTGAAATACTTAATGTTATTTGTACTTTATTTGATAATTCTAATTCTTTAATTGTATCTAATATATTAAATTTCTTTTCTTTAAGTTTTTCTAGGTATTGTTGTTCAAATATACATACAAATGTATCTCTCTCTGATTTAACAACTAATCCTTTAAATTCTGCTGCCCATTCATAAATTGTTTTTTCGATTTGCGCAGTTAGTACAGGTTTTTCTTCATCATTAATTCTTTGATTAACTTCTTCAAAGTTATCTATCATAATTATTCCAACGCAAATTTGAGAATTATGATATTTCTTTTCTAGCTCTAAAGTTTTAGTTTCATCTAAAAAATACATTGTGCACATATATTCATCTTTAGATTTTGTATATTTTCCCAATATCTCATAAATTTTGTTGCCTATTTCCAATTCTTTATGAATACTTTTTTCTGAGTCTTCCTCATTATTTTCTATTTCAAGTTTTATTTCTTTTAATAAATCTCTCAAAATATTATTTATATCTACATTTGCAAATTCTTGTACAAATTTACTACTTCTCCAAACCATATTTCCATTTGTTTCAATTATAACTAATGGAAAAGGAGAATTCTTTACTGTATCTTTTGCTAATTTATCCACATTTAGTGTTAAATCTTGTAAATGGTCTGAAAGTTCCGTTCTTCTTTTTTGGTTACTCCAGTATGTATATACAAGTATTAATATATATAACACTACTGAAGGTGTAAAATATCTTATATCTAATATGCATATTACAATTAAAAGTATAGCAATTAGAACTAAATATATTTTAGTTCTTGATATTAACCCTTCAAATATTTTTTTACTATTATTATTTTTCATAAAATAAGCTCCTCTTTTACGTATACTATTTTACTATTTTTACGCGTTTTTGTCAATTTTATTAGCTTAAAACAGGGCAAAAAAGAATATAGAGAGAGCTATTTAGCTCTCTCTATATTTTAAAAGCCAATTTTCTTTAAAGCTTCAATTCTTCTTCGCTTTTCTCCTTCATCTTTTCCAAGAACTTTAACAATAACCTCCCCATAGTGTGATTCTATTGCCTATTCCCATATCTTCCGGCTAACTACAACATAAACCACAAAAGAACAAACCTCTCTAATCCGTGGTTTGTTCTTTTTTTATTGTTTTATACTATTCAGCACTTGTTGTTTCTTCTTCAGGTTCTTCTTCATTTTGTTCTGTATTAATATGTGTATTTTTATAAACAGGTAATCCTGTTCCTGCAGGTATTAGTTTACCAATAATAACGTTTTCTTTTAATCCAATTAAGTCATCAACTTTACCTTTAACAGCAGCTTCTGTTAATACTCTTGTTGTTTCTTGGAATGAAGCAGCTGATAAGAAGCTTTCTGTTGCTAGAGATGCTTTTGTGATTCCTAGTAATATACGTTTTCCTGTTGCAGGACGTTTTCCTTCTGCTTCAACTAATGCATTCTTGTCCTCAAATTCATGTATATCAACTAATGATCCAGCAAACATGTCTGTGTCTCCATTATCTTCTACTCTTACCTTTTTAAGCATTTGTCTACCAATTACTTCAATGTGTTTATCGTTGATATCAACACCTTGGTTACGGTAAACTTTTTGAACTTCTTGAATTAAGTATTCATATACTCCTTCAGGTCCTTTAATTGCTAATATTTCAGCTGGGTTTAAAGCACCTTCTATTAATGGATCTCCCGCTTTTACTTCATCTCCGTCTTTTACACGTAATTTAGATCTAAATGGTATTGCATAAGTTTTTGAATCATCTTTAGACGTAATAACAATTTCTTTCTTCTTTTTATCTTCAACAATTTTAACTTTACCATCTATTTCTGTCATTACTGCTAATCCCTTTGGTTTACGAGCTTCAAATAGCTCCTCAACTCTAGGAAGACCTTGTGTAATATCGGCAACACCTGCAACACCACCAGAGTGAATAGTTCTCATTGTAAGCTGTGTACCAGGCTCACCAATTGATTGAGCTGCAATAATACCAACAGATTCACCAATGTTAACTTCATCACGAGTTGCCAATCCCATACCATAACATTTACGGCAAACACCATGTTTTGTACGGCATCCTAATACTGAACGAACTTTTACTGTTTCAATTCCTGCTGCAACAATTTTCTCAGCAATTTTATCTGTAATCATTGTATTTGTATCAACAATTAATTCTTTTGTTTCAGGATTAATTATATCTTCTAATGGGTATCTACCAACTAGTCTTTCATCCATTTTTTCAACAATTTGGTTTCCATCTTTAATATCAAATACTGTAAGACCTTCATGTGTTCCACAGTCATCTTCACGAACTATAATGTCTTGAGAAACATCAACAAGTCTTCTTGTTAAGTAACCAGAGTCAGCTGTTCTTAAAGCTGTATCTGCTAAACCTTTTCTAGCACCGTGTGCAGAAATAAAGTATTCTAGTGCATCTAGACCCTCACGGAATGAAGATGTAATAGGAATTTCTACTGTTTTACCAGTTGTACTAGCCATAAGACCACGCATACCAGCAATTTGTCTTAATTGGTTAATGTTACCTCTGGCTCCAGATTGACTCATCATATATACTGGGTTTAAGTCATCAAAGTTACTTTTCATTGCTTCTGTAACTTCATCTGTTGCTTTTTCCCATATTTTAATAACTGAGTTATATCTTTCATCCTCTGTTATTAAACCACGTTTATATTGTTTTAATACGTTATTTACTTGCTCATTTGCTTCAGCAAGAATTTTCTTTTTAGCCTCTGGTACTTTAACATCATCAACTGAAACTGTAATACCAGCTGTTGTAGAATGTTTGAAACCAGTTGCTTTAATATAGTCTAGTAATTCTGCTGTTGCACTTAAACCATTTGCATTTATTGATTTTGCAATAATTTTTCCTAAGTTTTTCTTAGATACTGCAAAGTTAAGTTCTGGTTCAAATAAGTTTTCTGGTTTTGTTCTATCTACAAATCCTAAGTTTTGTGGAATTCCTTCATTGTAAATTAATCTACCAACTGTTGTTTGAACTTTTCTTGTTTCTAATTTACCATCTATTTCTTTTTGAATTCTTACATATATTTTAGCATGTAAACCTAAATCATGGTTAAAATATGCTATTTTAGCTTCTTCTGGTGATGAGAAGTAATTTCCTTCTCCTTCTTCACCAGGAACATCCATTGTTAAGTAGTAAGCACCTAAAATCATATCTTGTGTAGGTACTGTTACTGGCTTACCATCTTGTGGTTTTAAAAGGTTATTTACTGAAAGCATTAAGTATCTTGCTTCTGCTTGTGCTTCTGGTGATAATGGTAAGTGAATAGCCATCTGGTCACCGTCGAAGTCAGCGTTGAAAGCTGTACATACTAATGGGTGTAATTTTATAGCTCTACCCTCTACTAAAACTGGTTCAAATGCTTGAATACCAAGTCTATGTAATGTAGGAGCACGGTTTAATAATACTGGGTGGTCTTTTATAACATCCTCTAGTATATCCCATACTTCTGGTCTTAATCTTTCAACCATTCTTTTAGCGTTTTTAATATTATGTGCAATTCCACGTCCAACTAATTCTTTCATAACAAATGGTTTGAATAACTCAACAGCCATTTCTTTTGGAACACCACATTGATATATTTTAAGTTCTGGTCCAACAACTATAACTGAACGACCTGAATAATCAACACGTTTTCCTAATAAGTTTTGACGGAATCTACCTTGTTTTCCTTTTAATAAGTCTGATAGAGATTTTAATGCTCTACCACCAGCACCTGTAACTGGTCTTCCACGTCTACTGTTATCAATTAAAGCATCAACAGCTTCTTGTAACATTCTTTTTTCATTACGTACAATAATTTCTGGTGCACCTAATTCTAATAATCTTTTTAAACGGTTATTTCTGTTTATAACTCTACGATATAAGTCGTTTAAGTCTGATGTAGCAAATCTACCACCATCTAATTGTACCATTGGTCTTAAATCTGGTGGAATAACTGGAATTACATTCATTATCATCCACTCAGGTTTATTTCCTGATAATCTAAATGCTTCAACTGTATCTAGTCTTTTAACTAGTTTTGCCTTTTTTTGTTCACTTGCTTTTTCAAGTTCTTTTTTCAATTTCTCAGCTAATTTTTCAACATCAACTTTTGCTAATAATTCTTGTATTGCTTCAGCTCCCATTCTAGCTGTAAAAGAACCTGCACCGTATTTTTCTTCTGCTTCACGATATTCTTTTTCTGATAAAACTTGAGCTACTGTTAAATCTGTAGTTCCTTTATCAATTACAATATATGATGCAAAATATATTACTTTTTCTAAGTTTCTTGGAGAAACATCAAGCATTAGTCCAATTCTGCTTGGAATTCCTTTAAAGTACCATATATGTGCAACTGGTGCAGCAAGTTCAATATGTCCCATTCTTTCACGTCTAACTTTAGATTTTGTTACTTCAACACCACATCTATCACATACAATTCCTTTATATCTTACTCTTTTATATTTACCACAATGGCATTCCCAGTCTTTTGTTGGTCCAAATATTCTCTCACAAAATAGACCATCTCTTTCTGGTTTAAGTGTTCTGTAGTTAATAGTCTCTGGTTTTTTTACTTCGCCTTTTGACCATTCTCTAATTTTTTCATCTGATGCTATTCCAATTTTAAGTTTGTTAAAAATTTCTAATTCATCCACTTTATTTAGCCCCCTAAATATTTTTCTTTTTTCGTACTTGTTTAAACAAGTTTTACACTGCTGTGCAATTCTATATTGTTAACTTGTTTAAACTTTCTGAATGGCTATTAAATTTTATTCTTCACTATCATTAAATTCGTCTATATCTAACAAATCTTCATCATCTAGTAATAAGTCTTCATCATCAATATTTTCTTCTTCGTCTAAAAGCATGTCACTATCTTCTGAATATCCATCAGCTAGTTCATCTTCATCAACTACTGCAAGTTCTTCTTCTATTTTAGGATCATCTTTAATACTATTAAAATCAATACCTTCATCAATATTTTCTTTTAATTCTAGTTCTCTATTATCTTCAGAAAGAAGTTTAATATCTAATCCTAAAGATTGAAGTTCTTTTACTAATACTTTAAATCCTTCTGGAACACCTGGTTCTGGAATGTTTTCGCCTTTTACGATTGCTTCATAAGTTTTTACTCTTCCGACAATATCATCAGATTTAACTGTTAACATTTCTTGAAGTGTATATGCAGCACCATAAGCCTCTAATGCCCAAACCTCCATTTCACCAAATCTTTGTCCACCAAATTGTGCTTTACCACCAAGAGGTTGTTGTGTTACTAGTGAGTATGGTCCAGTTGAACGAGCATGTATCTTGTCATCTACTAAGTGGTGTAGTTTTAACATGTACATTACACCAACTGTAATAGGGTGATCAAATGGTTCACCTGTTCTACCATCATATACTACTGTTTTTCCATCTTCTCTTAGTCCTGCTTGTTTAAATAAGTCTCTAATTTCTTCGTTTGTAGCACTATCAAATACTGGTGTTGCTACTTTAATTCCTAGAGCTTTAGCAGCCATTCCTAAGTGTACTTCTAGAACTTGACCTAAGTTCATACGAGAAGGAACACCAAGTGGGTTTAATACTATATCTACTGGAGTACCATCTGGTAAAAATGGCATATCTTCTTCTGGTAATATACGTGAAATAACACCCTTGTTACCATGACGCCCAGCCATCTTATCACCAACAGATATTTTTCTTTTTGTTGCTATATAGCAACGAATTACTTGATTTACTCCTGGTCCTAATTCATCTGAATTATCTCTTGTAAATATTTTAACGTCTACAATTGTACCAGCTTCACCGTGTGGAACACGAAGTGAATTGTCTCTAACTTCTCTAGCTTTTTCGCCAAATATTGCACGAAGTAATCTTTCCTCTGCTGTTAGTTCAGTTTCACCTTTTGGTGTTACTTTACCAACTAATATATCTCCTGGTCTAACTTCTGCACCTATACGAATAATTCCGTTTTCATCTAGATCTTTTAAGCTATCATCTCCAACATTTGGAATATCTCTTGTAATTTCTTCTGGTCCTAATTTTGTGTCTCTACATTCACAATCATATTCTTCTATGTGGATTGATGTATAAACATCTTCTTTTACTAATCTTTCATTAATTAAAACAGCATCCTCGTAGTTGTAACCTTCCCAAGTTGTGAAAGCTATTAAAACATTTTTACCAAGTGCCATTTCTCCATTTTTTGTTCCAGGTCCATCGGCAATTAGATCTCCTGCTTTAACTCTTTCTCCAACACTTACAACTGGTCTTTGATTTATACATGTACCACCATTTGTTCTTTTGAATTTTCTTAAGTGGTAAACATCTAATTCATCTTTTTTATTTCTAATTTGAATTTCTTCACCAGTTACTCTTTCAACTATACCGTCATTTTTAGCCATTACTGTAATTCCAGAATCTCTAGCTGCTCTATATTCCATTCCTGTTCCTACTATTGGTGATTCTGTTGTAAGTAGTGGAACTGCTTGACGTTGCATGTTTGCACCCATTAGAGAACGTTTTACGTCATCATGCTCTAAGAATGGGATCATTGCTGCTGCAACTGATACTAATTGTTTTGGTGATACTTCAACAAAGTCAACTTGGTCTTTATCAACCATTGTAATATCTGCTCTGTGACGTACACGAATTCTGTCATTAATAAATTTTCCATCTTTATCAAGTGGTTCTGATGCTTGAGCAACTATGTATTTGTCTTCTTCATCAGCTGGCATATAAACAACTTCATCAGTTACTACTCCAGTTTCATGATCTACTTTTCTATATGGTGTTTCAATAAATCCATATTCATTTATAATTGCAAATGATGAAAGTGCTGATATAAGTCCAATGTTTGGTCCTTCTGGAGATTCTACTGGACATAATCTACCATAGTGTGTATAGTGAATATCACGAACCTCAAATCCAGCTCTTTCACGAGATAAACCACCAGGTCCTAATGCAGAAATTCTTCTTTTATGAGTTAATTCTGAAAGTGGGTTTGTTTGATCCATGAATTGTGATAATTGTGAACTTCCAAAGAATTCTCTAATAGAAGATGTTATTGGTTTTGTGTTTATTAATGATTGCGGTGTAACTATATCTAAGTCTTGAATTGTCATTCTTTCACGAACAACTCTTTCTAGTCTTGTTAAACCAATTCTAAATTGGTTTTGTAATAATTCACCAACGCAACGAATACGACGATTTCCTAAGTGGTCAATATCATCAACATTTCCTAATCCATGTTCTAAGTTTAATAAATAACTAATTGAAGAAATAATATCCTCGTTAGTAACATGTTTTGGAATTAATTCATCTAATCTTTCTTTAATTGCATCATGTAAATCTTTTTCATCAGTAGTATCAATAATTGATTTTAGAACAATATAATTTACCATTTCTTTAATATGTAAGTCACTTAAATCCACATTTGGTAATATACTGTGGATATTTACTGTTCCATTACCAATAATTCTTACTGGTTTATCATCAACTTTAACATCAACAACATTAATTCCACTATTTTGAATTGCAATTGCAGCATCTTCAGAAATACTGCTATCTTTTTCTGCTAATACTTCTCCTGTTTCTGGATCAATAATATCATTATAAGCAATTCTTCCTTCAATTCTTGATGCTAAACTTAATTTTTTATTAAATTTATATCTACCAACTTTTGCTAGATCATATCTTCTATCATCAAAAAATAGTCCATTAAATAAATTTCTTGCAGCATCTGTTGTTGGTAATTCTCCTGGTCTTAATTTTTTATATATTTCAACCAAAGCTTCTTCTTGAGTTTTAATTGGGTCTTTTGCCAAAGTTTCTTTTATTTTGTTTTCTTCTCCAAATAGCTCTGTAATTTGCTCATCTGTTACAATTCCTAATGCTCTTAAAAGTGTTGTAACTGGTATTTTTCTTGTTCTGTCAACTCTAGCCCAGAATACATCATTTCCATCAGTTTCATATTCTATCCATGCACCACGAATAGGCATAACAGTAGATGTGTAAATTCTTCTTCCTGTTTTGCTATCAAAATCTTGTGCATAGTAGCAACCTGGTGAACGAACTAATTGGCTTACTACAACTCTTTCTGCACCATTGATTACGAAAGTACCACTATCTGTCATAAGTGGGAAATCACCAAGATAAATTTCTTGTTCTTTAATTTCACCTGTTTCACGATTGATAAGTCTTACTTTTACATGTAATCTTGTAGAATAAGTTGCGTCACGTTCTTTGGCTTCTTCTAGTGTGTATTTAGTTTTTTCTTCCATGTAGTAGTCTAAGAATTCAAGTACAAGGTTTCCTGAATAATCAACTATTGGAGATACGTCTCTAAGAACTTCTCCTAAGCCTTCTTCGATAAACCAATTGTATGAGTCTTTTTGAACTTGAATCAAGTTTGGCATTTCGATTGAATCGCCGATTTTTGCAAAAGTTTTACGAGTACATTTCTCGTGTTTAATTTCTTTTAACAAAAAAATCACTCCCTAAAAAAAATTAAGCAGAAGATAAATATATGATTTTAATAAAAAGTCCTTCTTGTTTCTATAATTGGTTTACAGATTGGCATATTTTCTGCTCTCTAAATACCCGTTCCGTAAGCAATTATATAACAATTCCTCTTTTTATTAAATTAACATAAGAAAATTGGACGTTAGCGAAATCAAAGATTTCGACGTACGCTTGTACACGATTGCTTTGCAATCGGCACAGCCCAAGGTAAATTAATCTTGTTGTATAGAAAAATCTTCAATTTTTTCTATACAACAACATAGTTATAAAAGACAACAAAAATACGGTTGACATTTTTGCCAACTGTTTCATTTGCTGTTTATTTAATAAAACTTATTTTTATATTAACCATTCCATCCACCTTAAACGGAGATTAATACATTTAATCAAAACATATCAATTTTAGTATAACATCTAGTGTACTTGCTGTCAATGTTTTTTAGCAAATTTTTCCGTTTTTTACAAAAATGTGTGTTAAAAATTTTATTTTTAACACACCGATAATTTCTTTTATTTATTATTTATTTCATCTAGAATTGTATTATAATCCTTTTCGGACAATACTCCGCATTTTCCATCTCCATACCATTTCGTATCATCTAAAGAAAGCCAACTAGATTTTTGCCCATACTTGAACTCCACAATGCAATTACAGCCATTGTTTATAGCTAAATTTGCCAAATATTCTTTCACATTATTTAACCCTTTTAGTTGTGATCCGATAAAACCATATTTATATTCCACTCTTTTTTTCACATTTACTCTGTTGTCTGTTCCTTCTATAAATATAACATTATTATATACAGTTTTATATGCCATAATTATGCATCCCTTTCTAATATAATAACCATTTCTTGTCTAGCTGCACCAAATACAGCTGGAAAGTCTGCTGTAGCACAGCTTGCAACTCTCCATCCTTGCTCAGCATATGCATTAATAGCACTTTCCAATGTTTCCGGATTAAATTTTCCCGAGAACCATTTATCTTTTTGTGTTAGTACTTTGTATTGCTTCATATTATACTCCCCCTCTTACTTAAATATATATATTTTTTACAATCTATTATTAAAAATGTCAATACTTTTTAAAACTTTAGTTAGAATATAGACAAACCAAATTTAATATAGTAAAATACTTACATTGCTGATAGAAATGAGGTAAATTATATGTCTATAATTTTAAAATATTTAATTACTTTTTTTGTAGGTATGGTGCCTATTCTAGAGTTAAGAGGTGCAATTCCAATAGGTGTTGGACTTGGTCTTTCATATTTTGAAGCTTTTATATGTAGCTTTATTGGAAATATAGTTCCTATATATTTTATTGTAAAATTTATTAGACCTTTATTTGATTTTTTTGGAAGATGGAAACCTTTCAAAATTATAATTGATTGGGCTACTGAAAGAGCTACAAGAAAAATTGAAGAAAGTGAAAAATTACAAAGTTACACAGCTTTAGGTCTATTTTTATTTGTAGCAGTTCCTTTACCTGGAACTGGTGCATGGGTTGGTTCTTTAATTGCTAACTTTTTAAATTTACCACCTAAAAAAGCTATTCCACCTATTATAGCTGGCGTACTTGTTGCTGGTATAATTGTTTTAGCAGTAACTGCTGCAGCTAATGGTGGTATTCAATATTTGTTTAATCATGTAGGCTAAAAAAATGTGCCATTGGGGACGGAGAATTTTGGCACACTTCTTATTTTAATTAAAATAATTTGTTTTAATAATGAAGTGTGCCAAAATTCTCCGTCCCCAATGGCACATTTTTTAATTTATTAACATTTCAAATCCTATTGTTACTTTAAACAAATCTCCATCTAGGTAAATATGAAATTGTCCGCCTTGAAGCTCTGTTAGACTAGATGCAATTGAAAGTCCTAATCCGCTTCCTTCCGTATTTCTTGAAGTTTCTCCTCTTACAAATCTTTGCATTAATTCATCAGCTGAAATATTAAGTTCTTGTTTAGAAATATTTTTCATTTGTATTACAACTGTATGTTGATTTTTGATCACATCTAAATATACTCTTGTATTTTCTAAAGCATATTTTGCAACATTTGAATAAATGTTTTCTAATACTCTATACATATATCTTCCATCAGCTTTTATGAATATATCTTCTTCTGGAAAAGAAATTATTTCTTCTAATCCCCTTTCTTTAAACTTATCCACGAATTCGCCAGATACTTGTTTTATAAGTTCTTTTACATTTAGTTTTTCCATGTTTAACTTAATATTACCAGAAGACGCTTTTGATGCTTCAACTAAATCTTCAGTTAATTTTTTTAATCTTTGAGATTTATTGTCTAATATCATTAAATATTCTGTTGCCTTTTCATTTGGCATTTTTTCTTTTTTTAGTAAATCCACATAATTAATTATTGATGTAAGTGGTGTTTTTATATCATGTGATACATTTGTTATAAGCTCAGTTTTAAGTCTTTCGCTTTTCATATTCTGAGCAATTGCATTTGATAATCCACCTGCAATGTCATCAATGTACATAGCCATTTGCTTTAAAGCTCCTGTTAATTCTTTTGGATTAATTTCAATGTTTGTTTCTCCATTATATATTTTTTCTAGTGCTGTTTGTACTTTTTTAAATTCTTCAGCTTTTTTGCATAACATATAAAAAGTTCCTATTCCTAGTGCAGCTAATATAACTACTTTGTTAAAAAATGATCCACCATAAGAATCTGGTATTGAAAGTGTTACAAAAAAACCAATAATACAAAATCCCCAATAGTATATAAATAATTTTGTAATCATTTTTCGATTATCTATTGCTTTTTTTATTCCTCTACAAATTGAATATATTAGTGTTGTTTTCCAAAACATTTGAGCTTTTATTCTTTTTATAATAGTTTCTAAAAGTATAATTGAGTTAATATATATTATTGCAATTCCACAACTTGATAATAAAATGTTCATAGCTCTTGAATATGTTTGTATTCCTGTTATTCCAATTAAAAAACCTCCAAAGAATACTCCACCTGTTAAACACAATACAAACTCGAACTTCCATCTATCAAACCAATTTAGTTGTGTAGAGTCTTTACCTTTATTTGCTCCTATTCCTTTTATTATAATTGAAGCTAAAATAATTAATATTGTTATTGATACTGGTATAATAGCTGGTGTATATTCTTTTGTTATTTCAGTTAGTCCTTTTGCCATTTTCCATACATAGTAGTCATCTTCTGTTATAATAACATGTTCATCTATAACAGCTGTTCCCATTGTTGCTAACATAAGCAATACTACAAATATTGGTACTAAAACATAAGCTATATTTTTTGCAACTTTTGCTTTTCCCATTTTCTTATTCTCCTTACTTATCTAAATTTTCAATTTTATATCCTATTCCCCAAATTACTTTTAAATATTTTGGTTCTTTAGGATTAATTTCTATTTTTTCTCTAATATGTCTAATGTGAACTGCTATAATGTTTTCTGCACCATAACATTCATCTTCCCATACATTTTTATATATTTGCTCAATTGAATACACTATACCTTTATTTTTTGTTAAGAACTTCAAAATGTTATACTCTGTTGGGGTTAATTTTATTTCTTTTTCTTCAACAGTCACCTGTTTCATGTCATCATTTATTAGTAAATCGCCGGAATAATATGTATTTCCTTCTTTTTGTTTGTCAGCAATTGATCCTAAATGAGTATATCTTCTAATTTGTGAATTAACTCTTGCAATTAGTTCTAACGGATTAAATGGTTTTGTAATATAATCATCTGCTCCATTATTTAAGCCTGTAATTTTATCATAATCTTCTGATTTAGCTGAGAGCATTATTATTGGAATAGATTTATCTTTTCGAATCAAATTAGCTGTGCTAATTCCATCAAGTTTAGGCATCATTATATCAAGCAAAATTAAATGGATATTATCGTTTTTTTCCACCACTTTTAAAGCTTCCATTCCATCATAGGCTTTTATAACGTTATATCCCTCTTTACTCAAATATATATCTATTGCATTTACAATTTCTTTATCGTCATCCACTACTAAAATATTATACATAAAATTCCCCTCTTTACTTATTTCTCAATAATTATATCACAAATTTATTAAGAAAAAAGTATTTAATTTATTAAGTTATTCTTAAGTTTGCCCTTATATTTAATTGAATTGATATAAGAATTAACGTATAAGGCAAAAGAGCTCAGACTTCAAAATGCAGTATTGCTTTTGAAGGGCTCTTCCTTGGTGGCTGTTGTCACCGGGTTGTGCTTCAAGGCATTCCAGACTTTTCTGCCATTCAACAGCATTGTGGCTATGATTGTTGAAGCTATTATTAGCTTCCATCTTGCCTGCCTGTTTACGTTTGGCGTAGTATTTGGAAGGGATATACTTCTTATTCCGAGCTATAAGCTAAAAGCAGTACCTTAAATTGTACTGCTTTTATATTCTATGTATTCTTCAATTAATAATTTAATTACTGTAAATATTGGTACTGCCAAAAACATTCCCAATACTCCAAAATATGCTCCTCCAACTGTAACTGAAAAAATTACTAAAAGTGGACTTATTGATAATGACCCTCCAATAATTTTTGGATTAATAATATTAGCATCAATTTGTTGTAATATTATAACCACTATTGCCATTACAATTGCTTGACCAATTCCTCCTGTAAAAATTGTAATAAGTATGGCAACCGTTACAGCTATAATTGCTCCAAAATATGGAATCAAATTAAATAGTCCTATTAAAAATCCTAATAAAACTGAATATTTAACTCCAATTACAGACATAGCAATTGATGTTAAAATCCCTACAACTATTGCATCTAAAACTTGACCAGAAATAAAACTGAAAAATACTTCATTTGATTTATTAAAATATTTTGCAATTAATTCATATTTATCTTTTTTAAACAATGCAGAGGTTAGTCTTTTGAAAAACTCTAATATTTTTCTTCTTTCTGCTAATAAATATACAGAAACAATTAATGAAACAAACACATCAAATATACTATTTACTACATTTATCGCTCCTTTAGCATATTCAGTAAGTTTTTCAAAATTCAAGTATTGTTTTATATCAACTTCTCCAATTCCTTTTATAGCATTTAAAACAGTTTCATCTTTTAATATTGAATCTTCTGGTAATTCATTTATTGCATTCATAGTATTATTGTAATAAATACCAAAATTAGATACAAAGTCTCCTATACTTTTTGATATTGCAGGAACAACAAAATTCAATACTAATATAATTAATAGTACTGCAATAATATATACAGTTATAATAGATAAGATTCTAGCTTTTTTTCTGACAAATTTAGTTGATTTTTTATACCAACTCTCAACTTTCCTACAAGGAATATAAAATAAGTATGCAATTAATAGTCCCATAATAAAAGGCATTAGAATATTTGCTAAACCTTTTAGCCATTCAGTTATTTGTCCAAAATTATCTAACAATTTATATACTGCAATAATTGCAACACCAAGACTAAACCAATAAAACCATCTTAGTCCTCTTTTCCTTTCTTCCATATTTACCTCCAAATTTAAAATTGTTGTTATATTTCTATTTCAAGTCCTACTGGACAATGATCACTACCAAGAGTTTCTGAATAAATTGTTGCCTCATTTACTTTGTGTTCAATAGATTTTGATACAATAAAATAGTCAATTCTCCAACCTGCATTATTTGCTCTTGCATTAAACATATATGACCACCATGTATAGCAGTTTTCCTTAGTTGGGTATAAATATCTAAATGTATCTGTAAAACCAGAATTCAATAACTCTGTCATTTTATTTCTTTCTTCATCTGTAAATCCTGCATTATGCCTATTAGTTTTTGGATTTTTTAAATCAATTTCTTTATGTGCTACATTTAAATCCCCACACAAAATTACTGGTTTTATTTTATTCAAATTTAGTAAATAATTTCTAAATTCATCTTCCCATATCATTCTATATTCTAGTCTTTCAAGCTCTCTTTTTGAGTTTGGTGTATAACAATTTACCAAATAAAATTTTTCAAATTCAAGTGTTATAACTCTTCCTTCTTGGTCATGTTCTTCTATTCCTAAACCATAGAAAACATTTATTGGTTGTTTTTTTGTAAATACTGCTGTTCCAGAATATCCTTTTTTTAATGCACTATTCCAATAGCAGTTATATTGTTTCAATATATTGTTTATATCATTATCTATTTGTTCTTTTTGCATTTTAGTTTCTTGTATGCAAAATATATCTGCATCTACTTCATTAAAAAATTCTTCGAAGCCTTTTTTTAATACTGCTCTTAATCCATTTACATTCCATGAAATTAGTTTCATATTTTCTTGTCTCCTTGTGTGAATAATATACCATAAATTTTCTTACAGTTCAAGGGTGTCTTTTTATAGTAAATTTATTGCAAACAAAAAAGAGTTCTTAAAGAACTCTTTTTTTACAGACTGTTGACAAAGTATATAAAAATATTTTGTTCAACAGTCTTTTTTGAATTT
>ENA-ORPK01000189-ORPK01000189.1-human-gut-metagenome-genome-assembly--contig:-NODE-189-length-60297-cov-4.929501_pt1 | contig 60297 bp, 82 predicted proteins | sample MGYA00242139_ERZ509068 | MGnify/ENA primary metagenome ERZ509068 (study PRJEB26280, sample SAMEA2338687) | human gut metagenome | biome: human gut; feature: human-associated habitat; material: faeces...
CCTATGGGTATAACTATAAACATTGCAATTACTGTGGGTATGAGACAGCAGAAAATTTTGAGTATTGCCCAAAGTGCGGTAAGAAATTTTAAAAGCGAGAGGGGACGTGAATCTGTCTCGATTTCAAAAGGGAGTGTTACTCACAAGGACCATTGTCTTTCCAGGCACCTTTCCATTTTGGTTTTTCTGTGGAACGTTTTGGTAGATTCATAGTGTTCATCAGGCGGTCCACTCTGCCGAGACTGATGTTTATGCCATAATCACGTTCTAATACACGACGGATCTTGTAAGCACCAAGAGAGTTATCGTAATCAGTATAGATTTGTAAAAGGTGCTTACGAATCAACGGATTTTCTTTTGTACGAGGTGCTAAATCTGAATAAAAGTGCTTGTAATAAGTACTGCGATTTATGCGAAGAACTCGACAAAGAGTTTTGATATCGTATTGATGACGCAGCTTATGCACGGCATCTAATCGTTGCTTGAGTGTGGCGTGAATATGGCAATCGCTTTTTTTAGTATTTGGTTTTCTTCTTCCAGCTGAGCCATACGTTTTTGAAGCTCTTTCACCTGCTTTGCAGTAAGAACTTCACCGTCATCAGTTTCAACAGTTGAATACTGTTTGACCCATCTGGAAAGAGCAGTTTGAGATACGCCGTACTCTTTGATAAGAGAGGCCTGAGTTTTACCATTGTGGTAAAGCTCAACGAGGGTTCGTTTGAAATCCTCATCGTAATGTTGTTTTGTGGACATAAAAGATACCTCCTTTTGGTGTCTATGTTAATAGTAAGTCTATTTAACCAATGTGTCCACTTTTATAAGTATAATGCAGGTAGTACACATGATAAGAATTGCTGTTTGTGATGATGAAAATGTAATTGTGAATCAGATAGAGCATATAATTTCTGAAGTATGCAAGCGGGAAAGCATTCCCGTGAATATTGATGTTTTTTACAGTGGTAGGGAACTCAAAAGGCAGGTTACATCAGGAACAAAGTATGACATCATCTTTTTGGATATTCAGATGAAGGGTGGCGATGGCATCACTGCGGCTGAAAATATACGGAAGGTGGATGATAATGTACTTCTGATTTATGTATCAGGCTATGATAAATATATGATGGAATTGTTCCGGTTGGATGTATTTGGATTTATAAAGAAACCAATCGATGAGGAGATATTGACAAAGACATTTCTGGAAACTTATCAGAGAGTCTGCAGTAAAATGGTCTATTTTACCTTTTCTTATAAGCATGAAGAATATAAAATTCTATGTAAAGAGATTTTATACTTTGAAAGCAATGCCAGGAAAGTTACAATATATACGCAAAACGGGGAGCATTACACATTTAACGGGAAACTGTCAGAGATAGAACAAAAAATGTCAGATGGAAAAATACCTTTTTTGAGAGTACATCAGTCTTATCTGGTAAATTATTATTTGATTAGATCAAGGACAAAAATAGAAATAACGTTGGTAAATGGGAAGAAACTGCCTATAAGCGAAGAACGGCAGAAATACTTTAACCAACAATATAGCCATCTTCTGGGAGGGGAAATCAATGTATAATCAAATAGAAGATATTCTATTAAATATTTCTATTGTTATCGCAACCGTATGGATTGTAAAAAGATTTTGGGGAAGCTTTTTTGAAGAAAAGCAGAATAGTATACTTTCTGTTTCTCTGTGGATTGTTTATTGCATATTCCAATTTTTCTTTGGTTATCATAATGGGCGCCTGCAAATTTTTGCAACCATTCTGAACATTTTACTGATTCTGTCCATAGCGATGGCTGCCTACCAAAGCCGTGGAAAGGAAAAATACTTTTTATTGGCTACATTCTATGCAGGCTGGTCGTTGATTGAGGTCTTTGTCTTTTCCCTAATCAATAGCTTTGACATAGGGGAAAGCCAGCAAAGGGATATTATTGGGTTGGTATTATCGAACATCCTGATGATCCTTTCTGTATATGCACTGTCGATGGTGGCAGAAAAAAGAAAGGAGAGTCCGGTACCGGGAAAATATTATTTTTTTCTCCTGTTGGTGCCAGTGGGAAGCATAGTCATTGCAATCAATGAATTTTGCTCAGAAGGAAAGTCCTTTTTTGCTGTTATCACTATCAGCATTCTTATCTTATTTAATGTCATTATTTTTGAATTGTATGTAAAAATAAATAAAGTTTTTGCTTATGAAAAAGAACATACAGTTTATGCCCAGCAATTTGATATGATCGAAAAAATTACGGTATCGCAAAAAAAGATGTTGGAGGAAGTTTATGAGGACAGGCACAATCTGCTGAATAAACTTATTGTTTTAAAAAACAGCGTTGAAAACAGTGATAAAGAGTCTGTAATCAGAAACCTGAATCAGATTATCAAAAACAGCAATATTTCCGAAAACATTTCCAATACCGGCAACAGTACCATTGATTGTCTGATTAATTTCAAATATGCCGTTGCTAAGGAATACGGGATTACATTTCAGTTAAAAATATTTATTCCAGAGGAGCTTTCCATGGAACCATGTGATATTGGCATAGCACTGGGAAATGCACTGGATAATGCAATAGAAGCTGTCCGGGACTGCAGGCAGCACCAAAAGGTGATAGAAATATCCATGGGAGTGAAAAAGCAGGCGCTGGTCATGCTGATAAAGAATCCATATGAGCATGTCTTAAAAAACGACAGAAGCGGAAAATATCAATCCACAAAAACAGAAAGCGGCAGACATGGATATGGATTAAATTCCATAGCAAGAATTGCAGAAAAGTACCAGGGCGAAATTCTAGTGGAAGCACAGGATTCTGTATTTTGCCTGACCGTTGTTATGAATTTGCCGGAAAATTGACAGCTATTGCCGTATTTTTGACATATTAGGGATTATTTTGAGGGGAATATGATACCTGACTTTGGGAGTTGAATCTTAAAATATGGTGCTAAGCCACGGATTAAAACCTGTGGCTTAGCATTTTTTCTGATGTCTCCGTCGTTTAAAAAGTAGGAACTTAACGGCAGGCCGATAAGTGCTGAAAATTCTTTTATAAATTTAGAACCCCGTGCAAGGTTGATATACTTTCGGTCTGATATTTTACAACTCGGAACTCATGGATAAAATTAAAGATATCCTAAAGACGGATGACCCGTTGTCATGAATCTACTGGAAAATTGACAGCTATTGCCGTATTTTTGACATATTAGTGATTATCTTGCGGGGAATATGATATGATTACAAAAATAGTTCATTAAGGGGGTATACATAATGAAGAAAAATGAAAAGAAAACTGTATTAGCAAAAGCATTAACATCCGTTGCTGATGGAATGTTATCAAAAGCTGCAAACAGCAGATGTGCACTCATATACCATCAGCCTAAACAGCCGGAAGAAGTGAGGAAATTCAGGAAAAACAAATAAATGAGAAAAGTAGCAAAGTTGTTGACAGATTATGTTATCAAAAAGAGCATGGTTGATGAAGCAGATCGGGAAGTCTATGAATATGGATTTGTCATAACCTTGGAAGTTGGGTTATTTTTGGTTGAAAGCTTGTTCATCGCACTGAAACTCGATATGGTCTTAGAAGGGATATTTTTCTTTGTGATTTTCTCACCATTGCGTTCCTATGCAGGTGGTTTGCATTTGGAAAAATTCTGGATATGCTTTGTTTTGTCATGCTTAACATATATTACTACTCTGCTTGTAGTTAAGAATCTCTGTTTACATGAATTTGTTTCACTTATTGTATTATTCGCCCTGGAAGTATTTGTGTATGTGTTATATCCAGTTGAGAACAGAAACAGGGAGATAAACGAAGAAGAGAACAAGTGTTTTAAAATAAAGCTGATGAAATATTTATGCTTGGATTTTTTTATCGGAATAGTTTGCACTATATTTGAAAAGGATAGCTACTTCTTGGAGCTAAATATAATATTTTTAATAGTTGTAATCACAATGCTGATAGGGAAATGCAGAAATCATTTGAAAAATGTATGTAAAAGCTATGTTCCAGGAAAAGGTCTCTGGTAGCTGGGTCAATGTGGAATCATGGGAAGATTCGAGCAATACCATAACAGCATCTGGCTTGGAAATATATCTGGTTTCCAGAGGTACATATCGAGTTACAATGACGTGTAGTGTTAATGGAGAAATTAAAACGGCAACATCGGCAGAAAAGAATTATCAGTTTGTAGAAAAATGTAATGTGTATTGCAGGTGGGGAAATCTGCTTTGCAACTATGGATGGGAGTGGTGCCCATGAAGAGTCTATAATGGCGAGAAATTTGAGAAGTGAAACGGAGGAGATTTTGAATGAAAATATTGACAAAAGTTATGGATTTACTTGCATTATCGGTTATCTTGTCTTTTATGATTTTGATGTTTTCAGGATGCCAGATGGCTTCCGGTACTCTTTCCGAAAAGGAAATTACTGTGTTTAACACAGAATTTTTCAATGGTGACATAACGAACATGAACAATATGCTGTTATCCAGCGAGTATAGTCAACCAGATGAAATTAACTTGTTTGAGTTATTTTATAATGGCGTTGGAGGAGCGTTTGGCGAAGTATCGGAGGATGAACTGTCAATGCTGACAGAGTTATGTAGTGATGCCCCGTATTTGGATATCATAAAAATCACAGCAAATGAAATGGATGCTTTTTTGCAGGAAAAAATGGGAATAAGTCTGGCGGAGACAAAAAAGACAGGCTTGGACAGTTTCTATTATTTGGAGCAATATGACAGTTACTATCTGATTATGGGAGACTCGAATTTTGATTGGTGTATGGTTACTTCCGGAACTTGGGAGTCAAATAACAAACTCATACTGAAATACGAAAAAGAGTATGAGGGGGGGCAATGGGTGGTCATTTTACAAAAGACGGATGATGGTTATTTGTTTATTTCTAACCAGAAGGCAGATTAAACAAGTTCAGACGAGAAAGAGAGGTATTTTATGAAGAGAAAAGAGGAAGCAATGAAAAAGTATATTGCGAGTTTTTTAGCTATTACGCAGCCTGCTTTGAAAGCTGTAAGTTGCACAGATATTGCAACTGGTGCAGGAGGACATCGTTACGGGCTATGTCAAATGGGTGCCGCATTGCGTGCAAAAAATGGTGATTCCGCATCGAATATTTTGTTGTATTATTACACTGATTGCAGGATCATATCCTGCACATTAAAATAGAAAATGTGCCAGAAAGAGATTAAGACGAGTATGGGTAAGATGAAAAATAAGGTTTTGCCGGTCTCTGTTCTTGTGTTGTTTATGCTGATGTGCATCAATGCGTGTGGAATATCGAAATCCAGGGATAGTGCTGATATGGTCTCAGAGCTTAATAACAGGATTATAGAAAAGGTAGCAGAGAATTACGAAGAAGGTAACATCAGTGCATTAGATATTGTTATAGTTCGGATTGATTTTGGTTCTTTCTCGCAAGATAATGCCAGTGAAATATTCGTGTTATGCAAGATTTTGAATACCCCTCATGTTGCAGGATTGGATAAAACGGTGGGTATCCTTTTAGATGCTGATTCATTAGAAATGGTAGCATATAAGGAGTTTGCGGCTGATAAAGTAGTTATAAACTGTATTCAAGCGAGTGACGGACAAAGCAGAATATTGGTATCAAAAACCACAACATATCAAGGAATATCAACACAGGAAATTCAGCTTTTAGCTGTCGAAGGCAGTCAATGGGTAGAAATTCCGATAGATGCGCTAAAGATCATTGGAGATGAATCTTTTTATTATATGGATATAGTAGATGATTTGATTATTGTGGCATCTGAGGATAAATTGATAAGTTCTGAAGAAATCGTAGCAGTATTAAAGTGGAACCCTGAGACAGAGCAGTTTGTTTTGGAACAGTAACGGGTTTGGCGGTGTGCAAGTCCAAATTATTAAATAACAATGTGCATAAAGAAAAGCGGAAATCTGGCTATATTAGATGAAATCACCATGACCACTAATTCCTTTGTCTATCAGAATGCTGAAAGCGGTGATGCTAAAGTTTAATTTTTATTTAAAACCGTATTTTCCAAAGAGGGAAGAAGTTCGGCAACCGTAACTTTTTCCACGGAGTCAGCTTTCGTACCTTTTGTTTTAGGCTTCTTAACCCTGGTTTTAAGAGGAGAAAACCGGCGCATTTTAAACTCTGGTTTAACCATTATCACCGTCAGAAATCCAGAAGTAAACAAAAGTAAACATATTATTTGATACTTTGAGAAATCAAAAAAATCGGAAACGCTGTATTTATCAGCATTTCCGACCCTTTTAACCTAATAGCGAGAGGGGGATTCGAACCCCATAAGGGGAAATACGTAAATTAGTGATAAATGCGTGAAATGCTGATGAATACTGGAATATAGCGTACTTTTGTGTTTCTGAATAAGAAACGATATTTCGTAAAAAGAACAGTAAATGCAACATGATGCAACACGAAATGCAACACGAAACTATTCTTAAAACATAGAATCAAAATGCTGGTTGGCCTTATCTGCCATCTCTTTTCTCCGGTCACTCATAGCGTGTCTGTATACTTTTTTTAACACCCTATCAGAGCTCCAGCCACCGTCTGCCATGATGTAAGCATCTGGGATGCCGAGTGCGTGCCGGATAGAAGCGGAGTAATGACGGAGATCGTGAAAACGGAAATGAGGTATATTATTCCGATCCAGCACCCTCTGAAACATAATAGTGATAGAATGTGGATTCAGTGAGGTAATGTGTCCGATTTCCGCAATACGGTCCACGACAAATTGAGGTGCGGTGATGTACCTGTCGGAGGATTCTGTCTTGGGGGCTTTCAGATGCCACTCTTTATCCTCACCAAGGACAAGGGAATGATGAATATGGATGGTAGTACCGTCAATATCACGCAGGGACAGACCGCAGATCTCCCCGCGACGCATCAGGCAGAAGGCTGCAAGTAGAACAGGAACCTCCAACTCGGTATCCCGGACAGATGCTACCAGAGCTTTGATATCTTTATCTGTAGGTATATACAGATCCGGTTCTATGCTCTGCGGCATGGAAGTATCCAGATTGATATAATCCCCGAGTACAGCAGAGATCAGGCCGTGATAATTTCGCACGGTTTTAGGAGCTCGGGACTTGGTCAAGGAGTTAATGACATCCTGCACATCTTCTGAACTTAAATCAGAAATCTTTGTATGACAAAATGAAGAGAATTCCCTGTTTAGTATCGTTTCGATATTGCGGTATCCTCGAATAGTAGAAGGAGACAACACTGGAGTTTTCGATTCGATATACTGGCTAAGTGCATCGGAAAACAGAGCATCGCTTTTCTTCTGTTTTTTATGTTCTTCTAAAGATATCATATATTGCGTGGCGAGGTATTCAGCTTCACGCTTTGTCCCTGCAGTAAATGATTTATACTTTCGTCTTCCATTTATATCAGTACCAGTATATACGAGGCATCTCCAGGATCCGGAAGGTAATTTTTTTGCAGTTGCCATAGTATCCTCCTTTTTGGGTATAAAAATACCCGGTGACTTGATTTTTACGTCCCGGGATGATACTATTGGAATGAACGTATAGTAGTATCCTTCGGGACTATTATCATCATCAGCTCTGGTGCGCCAACACTGGGGCTGATTTTTTAACTATTTTTTATCTATTGCTTTTTTGAAACGTTCTACTTTTTCTTTCCCCTTATCTTCATTAATTTTGAATTCTGCATTCATGGTTTTAGAGACCTTGTATACAGATTTGCAAAATAATATAATTCCATAAATTAAAAATAGTAGTCCAAAGATGTATGGATAATCGGTAGAAAAGACAGAAGTATCACCCTTCGTATAATTTTCTATCCAAGAATTAATACCAAATATAAAATATAGAGATGACACTATGGATATCATGAAAAATACAATACTTTTTATCACGGTATCACAATAAGATCTTATGAAAGATGTTTCCCTAAGATTTTTTAATACTGATGTATCAGATAAACTTATAATAAGTCCTAAAACAGTAAATGAAAATCCAGCGAAAACAGTACTTACTGTCAATAAATTGAACTGCATTCCAATCAGATTATCAATATTTGGTACATAAATTATTCCAAAGTGCAAAATTATGTGACTGAAAAGTAATGTAACTATAATAATTATTATAAGTTGAATTTTCTTCATGATTTCATCCTCTATTTGCTAATGGAACTATTATATCATAATTACTATTGTAATTTTCAATTAATTTATTTTTGGCTATATTTATTAATTCAACCTCTGAATACGAAATAGAATGTCCGTTTTCAACATGAGAAGTTTCAATTGTAATGTCGTATTTGAACGTCTCATTGTATAAATTGTATTCTTTTGATTTTACAGAGGCACTGCGAGCTTTAAAAATGGCTCCGGTAACAGCTGCAGACTGCTTGATTTTGTCAACCACTTTGGGAACATCTTCATTAGAAGCCAATGTCGTACCGTGCGCAGGAGCAAGAGTTATTTTGGCTCTAATATTATTTTCAAACAGTTCAGTGATATCTTCATCAGTGAACCCAAATTCTTCCAAAAGTGCAGGGGTGGGAGTTGGTATATCCACTGTGAAAGAGGAAATAACAGGTTTCCTGTGTTGGAATATACAATCTATTCCTGTGCGGTTTGGAATCGCATAGAATTCCAAATAGTAATTTGAATTCATTTTTATTAAGTTTCCAACAGCTGCCTGATCAGGAGAGTATTGTGATGTAACAATTTCAGCAATCAAGGTCTGATAGTTAATATAAACAAAGCAATAACTTTCTATTCCCTTTACGTTATCTGGAAAATTTCCCATGACTGGTTCTGTTTTAAGCGTATTATAGTTTCGTCCAACGACCGAGTTAGATGGCTTTTGCTTGGAAAGTCTTGCAAAAAAATGAGTATCATTATTATCAAATATATCAACAATTGTCTTTTTGGTGTCTTCAGGCTGTGTTATGTCTACTGTATAGTATTCTCTGGGGTCATTTTGATTGTTATTAGGTTGAATTATATTTCCGATGATATCCTTAAATAAAGTTATGGGCTGTACCGCTTCTGAGTCCTTTTCCTTAATAACAATTGAATAGAAATATGCTGATTTCATTTGTACTCCTTCCAAACGTCAGTTCTCCACATGGCGTTTTTTTTAATGGAATACTGCGGTAGAACTTTAATTATGGCAGTCAACACATCTTTTATAACCAAGATTTTCCGCTGTGCTTATATCCATTATCATAAAACTATCGTCGTCACTTATGTGTGTGCAGTATAATTCATGGTATTTATTATCAGAGGATATTACAATACAACCATTTCTAGTGAAAAAGTCTCCCACGCTTTGATAATATCGCTGTGATTCATAACCATAGTCTTTAACCTCACCCTGTGCAACCCATTTGGATATTTGGTTTGTTCCAGAAAAATCTGAGAAATTTTCTGAACTAAAGATGGTATTAAAATAACAATCAGCACATAAAGGATCTCCATCAAAGTTGTATTTCTGATCTACTGGATAATACACACCACAATTTACGCAGTAGAATAGCACTTTATCATCATATATGCAATCAATACAATAGTTTAGATAAGGAGTTTCGCTATTTTCGATGTATTTTCTATGACAATTGTAACATTTTTTTGCATGCATATAACAATTATCGCAAAAAAATTCATCGTCTATGCTTTTTGCTTGATCAGAATTTATTTCTTTTCTACAGTTATAGCATTGAACATCCCCATATGAAACACTACATCCGCAAAACATTAAAACCATAAATAATACTATAAAAAATGTTTTCTTCATTTGTTAGATCTCCCTATACACAATAAAGTCTTCAAAATTTTGCTCGTAATTCTACAACTTTTCCTATAATACGTACCGGCTTATCCACGATTTCCTGATCAGTGAACATCATAGGATCATAATTAGGATTCAGTGAAATTAGTCCGATACCGCCAGCATATTTTGTAAGGCGTTTGCATGTCGCATCACTTCCATTTACCATAGCAATAACGATATCACCGTTTTCGGCATCATCCTGCTGCCTGACTATAACCACGTCGCCCTCACGCATTCTGGGTTCCATACTGTCACCATGAATCTGAAGTCCAAAGTAATCACCTGATTGAGCCATCTTAGCTGGAATTTCTTCCGTGTCTATGTATTCTGTGACTGCTTCAATAGGAATACCTGCAGCGACACGACCAAGCACTTTGATCTGTACGGCACCATCACTGACAACCGGCTGATCAGGAATCATATTTTTTTGTATACCCATAAGCCAAAGAGGATTGACCTTTAATACTGCAGTCATTTTTTCAGCATTTTCTTGTGATGGTACGAGATCACCCTTTAAATAATGATTTAATGCAGATTTACTAACACCGGAATCTTTGGACAATTCCACCGGAGACATTCCGATAGCATTAAGTATTTTGTTAAGGTTTTTTGATGCACGCTTTTTTGCTTTTGGAGATTCCATAGAATCTTCTGGCGATGAAATGTTATCATCCGTAAAAATATTAGTTCCTATATCATCCCAACCCATAAGTTCCTGAGGAGTAGTTTTTAATGCCTTTGCAAACTCCCGAATTTTTGATTCTGCCAAATCCACATCACCTTTTTCGATTTTTGCTATAGATGATCTATCTCTATATCCAGTTAATTCGGCAAGACGATCCTGAGACATTTTTAAATCCAAACGTCGTGCTTTAATATTCTTATATAAAGTAAGCATTGTATCACTCCTTCCGTCTTTGTAAATTCATGATACCACCTTGTGTAAAATAATTCAACAAAATTGTTAAAATGTGTTGACAGACATTCACACCAGTGACATAGTGAATGTAGTTCACGGAAAGGAGATGAAATGTTAGTGGCAAACGTGGAGCTGTTAAAAAAGAAAATTACCGATTCTGGAATGACAGTATCAGCAATTGCTGATAAATCGGGTATTCTTAGGGAAACACTGTATAATCGCATGAAGACTGGGAATTTCTATGCATCTGAAATTGTGGCTCTGACAAACACGCTTAGACTCACAAGAAAAGAGAGAGACGATATTTTTTTACCATAAAGAGTGAATATAATTCACTATCAAAAAGAATCATAGACAATCCATACTTCATAGTAACAAAACGGAAAGGAGAGATAGAGAGTTCCTGACAAGGTAAACATTCTGGGAGTGACATATCAGATTATAAAGGTACGGGTCGCAGTGGGTATTTTTACGCTGTTACAGTGCGCAGACTGGTCAAGGGTCTGTATGGCAACCCATATTTTTAAGAAAGGAGAAAACGGATGCCAAAGGTATCATACATGAGATCAGAAGAAAACCGTAAGCGGTTGTCAGCAAGATCATCCGCCGGGATACAGCGGTATATGGCACTGCGGAGCATGACAGATGATCGGCTGGCGGACAAGCAGAATGTCACGGTGAAAACGATTCAGAATCACCTGAAAGATCCCGGCAACATGAAGCTGAGAGATATTTGGGAGCTGGCAGCTATACTGGATGCTCCGGTAGGAGAACTGGCAGGCGGTGAACTTCCGGAAGAAATCATTGGAAAGCTTCTGAGAGAGAAGTTGTCGTAACTGTAAATAAGCCGTGCCCTGTACGTGGTGTAAACCACCACCCCTTTTCTTACACTTCTGACATGAGTGGTGTCCAGTCGCACCCTGGGCATCACGTAGAGGGTACGGACAAGCATTGGAAGTTAGAAATGATTGAACTGAATTTATCACAGGAAGAATGGATAAAGTTCATAGCACTGGCAAAAAAGGAAATGACGGAGCGAGGTTTGTCTGTCAATGACCTTGCTGACGAGATCGGGAGACCGAGAGGAAGCGTAAGAAACTTTTTTGCGAAGAACAGCAATCACAGCAGATTTTTGGCTGCGGAGATTGCGGAGTATTTGGGAATGAAGAGAGGAGGTAGAAAGTGAGAAAGGTATTTAATGCATCAAATGTTTTAGGAACCATAGCATTTTTGATGCTTCTGATTCTTCCGGCAGGACTGGTAGAAGCAGAGATGTACATATCCGCCATTGTATGTGCGGTAGTAGGATGCGCATGTGCGTATCTGTCCATGAAAGAAGATGGACAAATAAAATAGGATCCCGCACCGACCAAAGCAAGGGATTCTAAAAAACAACACTGATAATGCTATTTGTGTATATTTTACAACACGGAAAGGAAAAATGCAATGAAAAAAACAATACTGATTTATGAAAGCGATAAGGAGAACAAAATTGGCACACTTAAGGCTGAAGGAAATTTATTAGAGCTTATAGCCGGAGCAGGAGAAATATTAATGAACGTATCTAAGATGGCAGCTAAAGCATTGGATGAGGAACCGGAAGATATGGCAATTAGAATCGCCGGTGCCACAATTGATATGCTCACGGATGAGAGGAAGGGAGAAGCCAATGAGTAAATTAACAGAGGACGACAAGAACAAGGTTAGAAATTTTATGATGGCATCATTGCCGGATTTAGAAAAAATCTGTAAGCATATCATTCAGTGTGGACTTGCTACGGATAAGATCGTCAGCATTGCCATGACAGGGGATGGATATATCAGCATTGATTTCCACGAGATGGATGGAGCCAGCGTATATAGAAGAGATATCTGTGATCCCGTGAAGCTGAGATTTGAGGAAAAAGAAATCTTAGAAATTCAGAGATAAAGGAGACGGGGATGAAAGAAAAGATTGAACAATTGTTAATGAGTACGGAACGGCATGGGATATGTGATCTGATTGCACACATGGAAATGGAAGGATTTTTCGAGGCTCCATGCAGTGGAGCACACCATCTGAGTAAGGAAGGTGGACTGGCAGAACACAGTCTGAATGTGTATGAAATCATGAAACGCCTGAACAAGACGTTGGATACCAGGTATACGGATGACACCATTATCTTATGTGCTATCCTGCATGATCTCGGAAAGATGGGAGATCACGGAAAGCCTAACTACGTTCCGTACATCCTTAAGAGCGGTAAGCAGTCGGATGTTACTCCGTATAAAACAAATCCTGATCTGCCGTATGTGGATCATGAGATCCGGTCTGTGACCATTTCAAGAATGTATATTTCTCTGACGGAAGAGGAAGAGCAGGCTATCCTGTGGCACAACGGACTGTATGGCATTTTTAAATATGAGATCTCCGGCAAGGAGACACCGCTGTATCTGCTGTTACATATGGCGGATATGTGGGCGAGCAGAGTAGTAGAAAAGGAGGATAACACGGATGAAACAGTTTAGAGCACTGACAGCTGATGATATTGAATGTCGCGTATCCACGGTATCGGATAAGGGATGTAGCCTGCTACTCTATAAAGATGCCCGGTGCGACATGAAGATTCTGGACGAGACCGTGGGACCGGAGAACTGGAAGAGATCACATGAACTGATCAACGGTAATTTGTTCTGCAATGTGTCCCTCTGGGATGAAGGTAAGAAAGAATGGGTGACCAAGCAGGATGTCGGTACGGAATCTTACACCGAGAAAGAGAAGGGACAGGCTTCGGACGCATTTAAGCGTGCCTGCTTCAACTGGGGGATTGGACGAGAACTTTACACCGCACCGTTCATTTGGATCAATTCCGACAATGTTAATCTAAAAAAAGTGAATCGTGGTGGAAAGGAAGTAGTTACCACCTATGACAAATTCCGTGTCACACAGATTATCATTGATGGCGGAGAAATTAAAGCACTTGCAATAAAAAATGAATCGCGTGGAAAAATGGTTTTTACATATGATGTAAGAGCTGACAAGGAGAAAGGAAAGAAGTAATGGAGTTTACCGGGAAAGTGGCTGGGATCACAATGGATTTCATGTCTGGCAAATATAACATATCGTTTCAGGCTGATTCAGCTGATGCCGTGACCAGCCAGTTTGACGGTATCAAGGATGCGGAAAAGCTGACCATTACAGCAGTTAAATTCCGGCAGAGGAGATCACTGGATGCAAATGCCTATTACTGGCAGTTGATCACGAAGCTGGCAGAAGCAATGCATATCTCAAAGGGACGGATGCACAACATGATCCTGAGGAAGTACGGACAGCGGGAATACATCGAGGGAAAGCTTGTCACTCTAACACTCCCGGACACGGACAAGGCAGAGAACACAGCATTGGAAGCTGAGACTTACCATATCGGTCCGACATCACAAGTGCGTGAGGGCAAGGACGGAACCATGTATCGTACATATGTCATGTACCGTGGCTCTCACGATTACGACACCAGGGAGATGAGCGAACTTATCAATGGACTGGTATCCGAATGTAAGGAAGTTGGAATTGAAACCCTTACTCCTGCGGAACTGGCAGAAATGATGAAAGCGTGGAAGCCATGAAAAAGTGTTGGAGCGTTCTTACGGACGATATGGGATCCTGCTATATCACCCACTTGGGAGTAGTCCATATCCACCATGTGTTTAACGGCAGCCGAAAGAAAGCCAGTGAAGAAAGAGGATTCCTGGTACCGTTGCATCCGACCTTACATACATACGGACCGGACAGCGTGCATATGAAACCAAATCAGGGACTTGACCTGCGACTGAAGCAGGAATGTCAGCGGTATTATGAGGAGCATTACGGATCCCGTGAAGAGTTTATAAAAGAGTTTGGAAGGTCTTACCTATAAGGTTGAAACACCTGCCCTGCGGGGCGAAAGAAACTGTTCATGTAGTGGTGTCTCACAAACAGCCATTATTAGCGTCAGGGCGGACGGTGATCCGCCCGGGAGGTGGTCTATATACTGATTGAGAATTACATACCTTTTGATTATGCCAACAGAATATCAAGACAAAAACTTGTATCAGATACAAACATGAGTGATCGGAAAATCCGTCAGGAATTGGAAGATGCACTACTGCTCAGAGGTACATTGGTTATCAATATTGACAATGGATATTTCCAACCGGATGGCAGCATGGAAGACCGGCAGAGAGCAAAGGAATATCTATTCCGGGAGCAGGCAAGGACGAGCAGTTGCAATAAGCGTTGTAAGGCTATACGGAAGTGCCTGACACCAAAGGCAGAGGATACAGGGCAGATGTCACTCAAAGAATTTGGAATATGGTAGGTGGGCTGAATGGATTACATAAAGCTGAGCCGAAAGATACTGGATTGGGAATGGTATGGGAATATAAATACCTGCCGTGTATTTATTCATATGCTTTTAAAGGCCTACTGGAAAGACAAGAAGATTGAGGGAACTGTGATCCCCAGAGGTTCATTCCCTTCATCGTATGGGCGATTAGCGGAGGAGACACAACTCACGGTTGACGAAGTAAGAACCGCAGTAAAGCATCTAATTTCTACCAAGGAGATTACCAAGCATGTAACCTCGAAATACACCGTATTTACGGTAAATAATTACGATGCTTACCAAATCATCCCAAGCAGTTTCCCAACCGATTCCCAACCGATTCCCGAACGATTCCCAACAAAAGAAGAATATAAAGAAATAAAGAATTTTAAAAAAGAAGTACCTAAAGGTACTAAGAAAAAATTTGAGCCACCGTCGGTTGATGATGTCAGAGCTTACTGCCAGGAGCGTGGGAATGGAATTGATCCTGAGTACTTTGTTGATTTTTACAAAGCCAAGGACTGGATGATCGGCAAGAACAAGATGAAGGACTGGAAGGCTGCCGTCCGAAACTGGGAGAAGATGGACAAGCAGAAAAGCAAAGCAGGATTCGCCAATAAGAGCAAGAACAAGTTTGACTTTGAAACGAAGCAGGACTACGGAGATCTGACGGAATTTGAAAAACAGATGTTGACAAACTGAGGAAGGAGAAGGGGAATGTCGCAATATCAAGATGTCAATGCTATATGTCCTTTCTTTTTGTCCGGCGATAAGCAGCGGATCACCTGCGAGGGACTGATTGACAAAACCAAGTGCATCAACCGTTTTGACTTTGGCAAAGACCGGGAGCAGTACCGGAGCAGGTACTGTGACAGCAATTATGAGCAGTGCCGGATATACCGGATGCTGATGGACAAATACAGGGAGCAGAAATGAATCAGAACTTTAGAAGAGCAAAGGCAATCGAAGCCAAGAATAAAAAGAGGATCTTAGAAGTCAATCCACATGTGGATGATGGCAGCGGAATCTATTTTTTAACCCGGACAGAGGACGGAATCCGGTATGCATACATCGGACAGGCAAAGCACCTGCTGACAAGGCTAGCACAGCACTTATCCGGATACCAGCACATAGATTTGTCAATCAAAAATCATGGACTGTATGCCGCGGATAATATCACAGGCTGGAAAATCGGCTTTCTTCACTACCCGGAGGACAAGCTGGATGAGATGGAGCAGAAATACATACGGCAGTATGCACAGGCTGGTTACCAGCTTCGGAACAAGACCGCCGGCGGTCAGGGTGATGGCAAGAAACAGATCGATGAATACCGCCCCGGGAAAGGTTATCATGACGGATTAAAGCAGGGGTACATCAACGCCAGCCGGGAGATCGCACATCTCTTTGATCTGCATCTGGAAGTGACCGCCAAGAAGGATCCACCGACGGTACACCAAAAGAACGCACTGGAAAAGTTTAAAGCATTTTTGCAGGCATACAAGCAACAGGAGGATGAGGATGACTAGAGATATTTATAAAGCACTCATGGTGGCAGTAACGATGTGCGAGATGCCAATCGGAACCAAGGTGCGGCTGAAAGATGATTACCCTGGCATCACACACATAATCGACGGATACCAATTGACTGCGCAGGGATCATACATGGAATTTCGGGATGGATCCAGTCTTAACATCGAAAATTTGGAACAGATAGAGAAGGTGATCTGATGGAAATGTCAAATGAAGAGATCATACGGAGATATAAGCAGGCAAAGCATAAGCCTTCGCAGATCCAAATCCTGGCAGATCTCAATGCCTGCCCTAAATCCAAGATTTTGGAGATTGTCAGTGACAGCATAGCCCCTAAGCATTCAGTTCCGGCACAACACAAGGAGCAGCCGGAACCGGTCAAGGCGGTGGATAACCTGGCATCATTTGAAGAGTATGTCGTAAACCGTATGGATGAGATAGATGGGCAATTAAAGGCGCTGGAAAAGGAATATGGCGATTTATCGGTTACATTGCTGACAATCGGAAGATATGGAGAAGAGAGGGCATCGGTGCATGAGTGAAAGATTTTATGATGAGGATGAACTGTATGATATGCAGAAACATCCCAGCGTGCGGTCAATCCGCATCGGCCGGACCAAGCCGTATGAGTGCAGCTATCCAGTGATGGTGGAGAGACCGAGGATCAAGGAAAGGAGCAAGGATGGAGAGACTGACAGAAAGAAAAAGAAATTTTAATGGAACTGCTATGAGCAAAAAGTCAATGATAGACATAGAAGGATATCCTACGGTAAGTGATTATGCATCAAAAGTACTTACAAAATTAGCAGATTATGAGGATGCCGAAGAGCAGGGATTGCTCTTGCGGTTGCCGTGTAAGGTGGGAGATAAATTATATCGTATAACTCCATATGCAAAAGAACCGATTATTACAACACACGTTTTACAAATAAATATCAAGCAGTTTTTCAATGAAAAAATAATTGTAAGAATTGATGTCATGGATAAAATGGGTGAAAGTTGTTATTTCTTAGATGATATAGGTAAAAAAGTATTCTTATCGAGAGAGGAAGCCGAAGCCAAGCTGGCAGAAATGGAAGGTGCGGAATGAAGAGAGAAGAAGTTATTTACTGCTTAAAGGCTCAGAGTGAACGGTACTCAGAGGTTTGTGAAGAATGTCCTCTGTACGGACAAACTGGAGTAGATCATTGCTGTGAGGATGCATTACAGATGGCAATCACCGCCTTGCAGAATCAGCCGGAGTGGATTCCGGTAAGCGAGAGACTGCCGGAGGAATCATATGGATGTTTGGTAACTGTTATGGATTGTGAGCCGTCAACACAAACGGATTTTGAAAATATACTTCCGTATTTTGTCGGATATGACGGTCACGGATGGAACAATGCAGACGGAGAGACAATTACATTTGAAGTTATTGCCTGGATGCCACTGCCGGAGCCGTACCGGGAAAGCGAGGTAGATAATGGCGAAGTGTAATAACTGCAAGAATTTAGAAACAAAGGATAATGGTTTTGATGCGTACTCATGGTGCGAGAAAATCAATGACTGTCCGCATGAGGACATAGAAAGAGACTGTGAAAATTACGCACCCATGACTAGAGCAGATGAAATCCAGAGCATGACGGACAAGGAGTTGGCGATGACACTATTATATGTCCTGCGGAAGTTGAAGAAAGCGAGATAGAAGAATGACAGTGACTTGTAATAAATGCGGAATTGTAAAAGGTTTTATTGAAGAGAAAGGAAATCAAACAGGACTTTATTGTAATAAATGCGGAAAATGGATTAAGTGGCTTACAAAGGATGAAAAAAGGCTTTTTGCTCACAATTACAAATCAAAAATGACCAACGCAGACCGGATCAGGAGCATGACGGACGAGGAGTTGGCAGATTTTATTATCAATTTTGACAACCGTTTTGGTAAGGAATATGAGGGAGAACAAAGTTGTCTGTCATGGTTACAGAAAGAAAGTGAGGAATGAGAATGAATGATAGATATTTATTCAAGGCAAAACGCAAGGATTTTGGAGAATGGGTATTTGGCGGATTAGCTTATTGTGAAAAAAATGGTGCTTATTTTATTACAAAAATGGGGAAAGACAATATATCATATATCGGTTATTTTCAAGAGATTGACCCATCTACAATCTGCCAGTGTACAGGATGGAAAGACAAGAACGGCAAGCTGATTTGGGAGAATGATATTGTTAAGGATGATAAAGGAAATTTTTACAAAGCATTTTGGCAAGAAAAATATTATCAATTTTCATGGGTGTGTGTAAAATCTGAAAAATTGCCTGTGGGTGCTAAATGGAATTTAAACTGTTTTAAAGGATATGAAATGGAGATCATCAGTAACGTATTTGACAATCAGGAACTGTTGGAGGAGTAATATGGCGACATGCAAACGCAAAAATCGTAATTGTCGGTATGAGTATAATCAAAATTCTTACCAGTGCAAGAAATGTATTGAGGAAAAATTAAATCAATATCCGATTACTTGTGAAGATTGTCATTACGGTGGTTGGGGAATATGCAATAAAAGAGGTAAGAATCAGCGGAGAATGAGACCTTGTGAGGATTTTAAATGGAGTTAAGGAGAAGTGGATATGACGGAGAATGAAGCAATCAAAGAACTTGAGACATCTATTGATATAGCCAAAATGTGTACACAGAATTACGAGAGAAAAAACGAAATCCAAGGTTACGAGATGGCAATCAAGGCACTGAAAGAGGTACAGCAGTACCGACAGATCGGCACGGTGGAGGAATGCCGTGAAGCAGTGGAAAAGCAGACAGCGAAGAAACCGGAATTTGTAGATACAAGATTTATGAATAACGGAAAACATATTTCTGATGGTTGCCAGCTGCAAAAATGTTACAGGTGTCCTAATTGCAATCAACATATATTCCATGTGTGGGACGATGAACTGTATTGCAAGTATTGTGGACAGCACATTGATTGGAGGGCGAACGATGGGAAGACTGATTTATGCGGATAAATCAAAAGCGGATTTAGAAAAAGCAATTTCAAAGAACGAAGATATGGATTGCTTAGATTTTTTACGCGTTGCTTCTGTTATAGATGCCCAGCCTACCGCCTACGACCCGGACAAGGTTGTGCAGCAGTTGGAAGAACGCACAGCATTCCTGAAAGACTGTACAAAGTATGGAAATAAAACAGCAGAGCAGCAGTCAAAATCCTACGACACAATGATGATGTACGAGGTCAAGGATTTGGTAGATGATTTGTTGGAGATAGTAAAGGTAGGTGGAACAGATGGCAATTAAACCGATTTTATTCAATACAGAAATGGTTCGGGCGAATCTGGAAGGTAGAAAGAGTTGCACCAGGCGGCTGGTAAGTTCTCGGCAGTTTCTGGGAATGTTGCCAGACAAGTGTAAAAATGCTGCGCCTGATGAATTTTTAAAAGGCAAGAGAATGATGTTTAAGCCATATTGCGACATGACGGATGCGGAATTGATAATGACGGCATATAAAGCACCGTATCAGCCGGGCGATATCCTCTATGTCAGAGAAACATGGAAAAAGGCACCAAATGGATATTATTACTACGAAAGTTGGCAGAGAAGTTATGTTGCAGATATTACAAAATGGCACCCATCAATTCATATGCCGAAAGAAGCTGCACGTATCTGGCTTAAGGTTACGGATGTGAGGGTGGAGCGGTTGCAGGAGATTACCGATGAGCAAGCAAAACGTGAAGGCATACAGTATTATGAATGTCCAACAGGATTTACCTGGAAGCAAGAAACAGATATGCATAATTGCTACACAACTCCAATAGGAGCTATGCAAGCATTATGGAATTCCACCATCAAGAAATCCGACCTCGACTGCTACGGTTGGGGCGCTAATCCGTGGGTGTGGGTTATTGAATTTGAGCGGTGTGAGAAGCCGGAAGGAGTGTGATACAGATGGAACGATTTGATTGTACCAACATTGAAAATATCGAGGTTAAGTTTGATGAATATGAAGTACTTTATCAAAAAAATAACGACTTTAAACGCTACGTTGACCGATATTGCACCAAGCACCGTATCAGCGTCCCAGAAGCCTTACAGCACTACCTGGTGCAGATGGCTGGCAGGATGTACAAGGAGCAGGCAGAAACGATTGTAGGAAAGGAATAACGAATGCCCGGTAAACCGGGTTGGTGCGCAGTGAATAGGGGTGGCGTACCGAAAAATTACAACACCGTGGCTATAAGGCTTATTGATAAGCGTATGAAGAGCAAACGAATGGTGATCCACGATACAGCATTTGTAGCGTGGTGTTATGTCAAAAAAGCTAAAGGTGTGTTGGATCAGCGCAGGAGTATCATCTTTTATGGCGGGATACCTTGCAGGAGATGTTGATAAGTGGATTTACATTGACATTGCCGATCAACATGAGGATAGCATGAGATTTATCAGAGATTGCGAAAAGGCAATCGGAAAAGAAATTGAGGTACTTAGATCTACGGAATATGGATGTGTGGAAGAATGTGTCCGAGCGTTCGGAGGATTCCGCAGCGCAGGCAACGGATTTGCCCCATGCACGAACTGGCTGAAAAAGCGTGTCCGTAAGCAATGGGAGCAGGAACACAAGCAATACGACCTGATCTATGTGTGGGGGTTTGACCTGCGAGAGCGCAACCGGGCAGAGCGGACGGTAGAAGCCAATCCGCAAGCGGAGCATGAATTTCCGCTGATCGAACGGAATCTGTCAAAGGAAGAGGTTCACGGGCTGTTTGAGAGAACGTTTTCTTTTCCCCGACCGAAGATGTATGACCTGGGATATCCGAACAATAACTGCATCGGATGTGTCAAGGGTGGTATGGGGTATTGGAACAGGATCCGCAAGGACTTCCCGGAAGTGTTCGAGAGCCGGTCACGTGTGGAACGGCTGGTTGGGTACTCTATTTTGAAAGAGAGTGACGGGACGCCGTTATATCTCGATGAACTGGATCCCAACCGTGGAGATATGAACACAGAAATATTCCCGGATTGTGGAATCATGTGCTATTTAGCACAGAAATAATAGGAGGATAACAAAATGAATAACAATGTATGTTGCGAAGAAAAAGTTAAAAAACCGATGTGTGTTGCTGACTATGAGCATGAGACCAGAAATAATTTGCTTGAGACTAGAGCAGTATTATCAGCTATTTATTGCACCATTACATCCGACAACAATAGTGGCAGTGATGTAGGGGAACCGAATTGCCTCACGGATGAAGTAATTGCAAACAAGGAACTGGCATATCAAATTTGTACCATTGCTAAAGACATCAACAGAGTACTGTTTAATTCATAACACAGAGAAAGGAGCCGAGACTCTGGCCAGAGTGAAGCATATGCGGTCTCCTTGAAAAAAGTGACTTACAAAGAGTTTTTAGAATCAAAAATAGAACTGGCGCAGGACAGCGGATTTGTTGTGGATCCTGCGAAGATCAATAAAGCATTGAAACCACACCAGCGGGACGCTGTGATGTGGGCACTGAAAGGCGGCAGACGGGCACTATTTGAATCTTTCGGTCTGGGTAAGACCATACAGGAAATTGAATTCTGCCATCAGGCAGCAGATCACTGTGGTGGTAGAGCACTGATTGTGTTGCCACTGGGAGTAAAGCAGGAGTTCACACGGGATGCTGTGGAAATCCTTGGCTATGAGAAGCCGGAGTACTGCCGGACGATGGAAGAAGTTGAGCAGAGTATAAGTCAGATCGTGCTGACCAATTATGAACGTGTCCGGGATGGAGACATCCGGCCGGAATACTTCGCAGCAACGTCACTTGATGAAGCCAGTGTTTTACGGAGCTTCGGCAGCAAGACCTATCAGACGTTCCTTGACAAATTTAAGAACGTACCATATAAGCTGGTAGCCACGGCCACCCCGTCACCGAACAAATATAAGGAGCTGATCCATTATGCTGGATATCTGGAGGTAATGGATACTGGGCAGGCCCTTACAAGATTCTTCCAGCGTGACAGCACCAAGGCGAATAACCTGACACTTTACCCGAACATGGAAGATGAGTTCTGGATGTGGGTAAGCAGCTGGGCACTGTTTATCACGAAACCTTCAAATCTCAATCCGGAGTATTCCGATGAAGGTTATGATCTGCCGGAACTGGATGTGCGGTGGCATGAACTGCCGGTACATTACGGGGATACGGCGGACAGGGATGGCCAGATGCAGTTATTCCAGGAGGCGGCGGAAGGATTGAAAGAAGCAGCTGCCGTAAAGCGTGATAGCATCGGGACGAGGGTAGCAAAGATGCAGGAAATTGTAAACGGATCCCCGGAAGATCATTTCCTCTTGTGGCATGATCTCGAAAGTGAAAGAGCGGCGATTCTCAAAGAGATTCCCGGTGTTGTGGATATCTACGGCGCTATGGATTACGACCTGCGGGAGCAGAGAGTCATTGATTTTTCTGACGGTAAGAGTCGGCTGTTTGCTACCAAGAAATCATTATCCGGATCCGGATGTAACTTTCAGAGATACTGTCACCGGGAGATATTTCTGGGGATTGATTACGAATTCAACGACTTCATCCAGGCAATACACCGGTGCTACCGGTTCCTGCAGACAGATCGTGTTGTAATCGACATTATTTACATGGAGAATGAGCGGCAGATCCGTGAAGCACTGGAAGAAAAATGGAAGAATCATAATCACATGGTTGCAAAGATGATTGATATCGTAAAGAGCTATGGCCTGAACTCTGCAAACAAAGCAGAGCGGCTGGAAAGGAAGATGGGCGTGGAAGGCAGCAGAGAAGAAAGAACGGTAAGAGGAAATCATTACGAAGCGGTATATGGTGACTGCGTGGAAGAAACAAGGGCAATGGAAAGCAACAGTATTGACCTGATACATACGTCTATTCCCTTCGGCAACCACTACGAATACAGCGCCAATTATAACGATTTCGGGCATAATCAGGATACAGATCGTTTTTTTGAACAGATGGACTTTTTGACACCGGAACTGCTCCGGGTGCTCCGACCCGGCAGGGTGGCAGCTATCCACGTAAAGGACCGCGTGCTGTTCGGAAATGCGACTGGTACCGGAATGCCTACTATCGAACCTTTTCATGCACAGTGCATCAGCCATTACATGAAGCATGGTTTCCAGTATTTCGGAATGATTACTGTTGTGACGGATGTGGTCCGTGAGAATAACCAGACATACCGCCTTGGATGGACAGAACAGTGCAAGGACGGATCCAAGATGGGAGTAGGATGTCCGGAATATATCCTGCTTTTCAGGAAACTGCCGACAGACAGATCTACGGCGTATGCGGATGATCCGGTCAAAAAATCGAAAGAGGATTACACCCGCGCCCAGTGGCAGATTGATGCACATGGTTACTGGAGATCATCCGGAGACAGGCTGGTCAGTAAGGAAGAACTGGAGAGCATATCGGTAGACAACCTTCAGGCGGTGTACAGGGAATACAGCCGGGAGCATATTTACAGCTATGAGGAACATGTAGAACTGGCAAAGAAGTTGGACGAAAACGGGAAACTCCCAGCTACCTTTATGGTGGTTGCGCCGGGAAGTTGGAACCAGATGGAAGTATGGGATGACATCAACCGGATGCGTACCCTTAACACCACGCAGAGCCGCAGGCGGGCACAGATGCACGTATGTCCATTGCAACTGGATATCGTGGAGCGGATCATTAACAGATACAGTAATGAGGGCGATACGGTCTATGATCCGTTTGGCGGCCTGATGACAGTACCCATGACAGCGGTGAAGATGCACCGGTACGGTAAAGGGTGTGAACTGAATCCAGATTACTTCAGGGATGGTGTGGGGTACCTGCAGGCAGCGGAGAATGAGGTGGACGAGCCTACATTGTTTGATTTTATGCCGGAGGTGATGGCATGATTAACGGAGAACTGATTGTTGACAACTTTGCCGGCGGCGGTGGTGCGTCTACCGGAATAGAGATGGCAACCGGATACAGTGTGGATATTGCCATTAACCATGATCCGGAAGCTATCCGGATGCACAAGGCTAATCACCCAAACACAAAGCATTATTGTGAGGATGTGTGGCAGGTAGATCCGGTCGAAGCCTGCAATGGGCATCCGGTAGGACTTGCCTGGTTTAGCCCGGACTGCAAACACTTTTCTAAAGCCAAGGGTGGAAAACCAAAGGACAAATTTATCCGTGGTCTTGCATGGGTAGCCTGCAGATGGGCGGGACTGGTACATCCCAGAGTGATCATGTTGGAAAACGTGGAAGAGTTTAAGACCTGGGGACCGCTTAATAGACGGCATCATCCGATTAAGGCAAAACAGTGTAAAACCTTTGAAAAATTTGTGCAGCAGCTTACAGATTTGGGTTATGAAGTGCAGTTTAAGGAATTGGTTGCAGCCGATTACGGTGCGCCCACCATGCGAAAGAGATTTTTTATGATTGCGCGGTGTGACGGCAAGTCGATCATCTGGCCGGAGCCAACACATGGACCAGCTGACAGTGAGGCTGTTAAGACTGGTCTCTTAAAACCGTATGTTGGTGCATACACGCAGTTGGACTTTTCCTTGCCGTGCCCCAGCATCTTTGATACATCAGAAGAAATCAAGGAGAAATACGGGATCAGGGCGGTACGACCACTGGCTCCTAAGACAATGGAGAGAATCGCAAGAGGGTTAAAAAAGTTCGTGCTTGAAAATCCAGAGCCGTTTATTATCCAGTGCAATCACGGTGGCGAGCGTAGACCGAATGATATCCGGGAGCCGATGCCTACAATCACTGGAAAGCACGGATATGGGATTGTAGAGCCTTATATGGTGCAGATTGGGCAGACTGGATTTACTGCAGACAGGAGCAAGGATATACGTGAACCACTTACAACCATAGTGAGCAAGAATGAGCATTGCCTGATAAGTCCTACTCTGATCCAGTACCATTCCGAGACGGCGCAGGGAGAAGTCCGCGGGCAGACCATAAAAGATCCAATCATGACCGTGGATGGATCGAACCGGTATGGACTGGTTACCTCATTTCTGCATAAGTATTATGACGGTGGCTACAAAGGAGCAGGAGAGAGCATAGAGAAGCCATTGCCGACAGTTACCTCATGGGACCATAACAGTGTGGTGACGGCAAACTTGATCCAGATGAATAATCACTGTGATGGCCGGGACGTGAGGAATCCAATACCTACAATTACAGCCGGCGACGGGCACTTCGGAGAGGTTAGAGCCTTTTTGATTAAATATTATGGGGATGCTACCGGTCAGGACATTGAGCAACCGCTTGATACGGTTACGACCAAAGACAGATTTGGGTTGGTGACAATTGAGGGCGTGGATTATCAGATTGTGGATATCGGGCTTCGGATGCTGGAGCCGCGGGAACTGTACGGATGCCAGGGATTTCCGGACGATTACATAATTGACCATGATTACACCGGAAAGACCTACCCGCGCAGTGAACAGGTCCGCCGATGTGGCAACGCTGTTTGTCCGCCTATACCTGCAGCACTGGTAAGAGCAAACCTGCCGGAATTATGCGTGGCAGAGCGTACACCGAACATGAGAATAGAAGCAGAGCAGACCGGGCAACTCCGGTTTGCGTAGGAGGATATATGGGAAAGAGACATTTAACACCGGCAGAGATCAAAGAGCAGTGCAAGCGGATCGCCCGGGAAAGCCGTATGGCTGACCGGACACCCTGGACAGCTATGGGAATCATCTGCAGCTATGTGATCATGCGCCGGGAGGGATTCAAGGGGCAGAGAATCAGCAGGCTGGCGAACAAGGTTAATGAGATGGAAGTGGACTGGTCCGCGGGCAAGGTTGGTATGAAAGAGATTAGCCAGCGGCTGATGGATAAGGCTGGATGGTCCATTGAATATAAAGCCTATACCGAGGATGACATCACCGCCCGGAAGGGGTCCTATCAGTACTGGCTTGATAGGCAACAGATCGGACCACAGAACATCATCAATGAGCAGGCTACAAGGTATATGCTGTTTTTCTTCACGGCGCTGATGGACGAATATGGATTCGGCAAAGACCGGCTCACTCGCGTTGAAGAGTATATGAATGAACTTTTGCTGTCATATCAGCAGGACAAGACTACTGTCCGAGAGTGGTCCCGTGCATTACTCACGGAAGCCGGAGTGATCATGGAACCGCCGGTGGATCCGCTGACACAGACCGCAGGCAGCATCATGACCGGTTGATGAAATCCTGCGTAGGAAGTGAAATAGTAACTCAAAAGTTGAGTTAAAAAGTGAAAAATTTTATTAAAAATTTGAGTTTCTATTTGAGTTGTTTTTAATAAGTTAAATTAGGAAATAACGAAGGAGGTAGCAGAATGATAAAAATGGTTGAATTTGATGAAGGAGTCTGGGTACCGGAAGAATGCTGCACCATGACCAATCCGGCTACAAGCGGAAGAGAAAGCGTCCCGGACGATGTAGAGATGCCGTGCGAGGGATCTGAGTCTTGTACAGGTGATTGTGATAATTGCATAATCCAAATAATTATGAATGAATATGCGTTGTACACAGGACAAGCGACGGATCAGGTTGTTGGACTTATGGATATTACTCCAATTAGCGACGCAATAGAAGAATTGAATAGCTGGCATTGCTGCCCTGTGGCAGATGAGACTTATGTAGCCGCACAAATGGGAATAAAGGCTCTTAGGAAGCAGATTCCTATGAAAGTCCGCGAGATCCATGTGGACGAATACATCTGCCCCAACTGCTTACAGGAAAACGGATGCAATGACGCAGAAGTGAACGATGCATACTGCCCGAAATGCGGACAGCGGTTAATAAGCTAAATTAGGACTGGAGGAGAGGTAATGTATCGAGATGACAGATGGGAAAAAGGAATGTATGCAGATGATTTGGTAAAGTTTCACTGTGGCTCCTGCGGTGATGAATTCATAGTGGGAAGAGCGGCGGTAGAAAAGGCAAATACTAAAGGTCAGAGAATATGTTGTCCGTATTGCGGTAGCAGGTATCCAGAAGAGCGGGTCAGCACCGATGAGGAGGACATGGAATTTTTGTCAGATGCAATGGGATGCTTGGCAATATACGTAGGTGACGAAGATAACTAACTTAGGATTTAGTGGAGGTAGGAAATGTTAAAACCAAATTGTGAAGCAAAAGAATTTGAAAAGTACGGATTTAAGCGTTGTAAAGGAATAGCAGGAAAAAGCGAATGTTACTACTTGTGCGTTGCTAATGGGTGCAAAATGCTTTTCGTAAGTAATTGTCTTTTTTGTGTTAATGATTGGAAAGACGATGATCCACGAATACATGAAAATCCAAATTGCAAATACAGAGATCATAGAGATTCGCTGGATATTATATATGATTTGATTAAGGCTAATATGCTGGTTAAGTTAACTGAAATATCGGAAAATTTGTGTAACAGAAAGGAGATATGTATGGCGAGACCGAAGAAAGAAGGTAAGAAGAACATCCGGAAGAACATCCGGGAGAATATCAGCATGGATCCGGAGCAGTATGAGAGATTAATGGATTACTGCCGGCAGCAGGACAGACCTATCTCCTGGGTGATCCGGCAGGCGCTGGACAATTATTTATCGGCATAGAGCCAGAGAACCTTGAAAACTGAATATGGTTGGTGGTATAGTATTCTCAATATCAGGGAGGTGCGAATGCATGGATAGAGAATTTACGCAGACGATTGAGACTTACGGGCATCCTTTTTCAGTGTCTGCTGGAAAAGAAGCGGAAGAAGCATTTAAGACAGTCGGAATCGTTGTAAGAGCCAAAATCGAGCGGCTTTGCAATGAAAGAAGGTATGAAGAAGCAAAGGAACTTGAAAAAGCATTGATAACTATTAACAATGCAGATTATAACCACTAACCATAATCGGTCGGTGGTTTTTTTGTTGGGTAAATATGGGTAATACTACGTATTATTACACAATAAAACTGTGCATGTGTACCGCAAGACATTTGCATCCGTCCTTTATCGTAAGACAGGGGATGTATTGCTGGTAAGTAAATTACTGGGACATGCAAAGCCGGACATGACAGTCCAGTATTACCTGATAGATGACATCGAAGAGATGCAGCACAAATACAATAGAGTAGCATAGGAGAATTGATGGAACCTAAAAAAGAGATCTACAATGATGCATGGTTTTTATATAAAAAATATTTGAATGGTGACGGATCGGATGAATACTGGGAATGCCTCAACAACGATGCAAACCGCATCATCGAAAAACATAATAAAGATCCGTTTGCCCGCAGCCTTGTCATGGCTGTAATAGATGAGATTGAGAGGAGCAGAAAACAATAATGGACATCAAACAGAAAAGAGCATATTTGAAAAGTTATCAGAATATCCAAAATCGAATAGTTGGTCTGACCCATGAGCTGGAGAAATGGAAGACTCTGGGGGAAAAGGTGAATAATGCAATGGGAACCGGCGGAGGATCCGGAAAGCCATCAAATAGCAAGGTGGAAAAATCTGCAGTAAATACCACGGATATTTTGAAAAAGATTCAGTTTGAGATAAACGCGGCAGAAAATGAGCGACAGAATGTGCTTGATGCTATCAACAAAGGCAAAAAACTGCGGCAACGTGAGATCCTGCGGATGCACTTTGTAAATGGTATGAGTGTTGCCAAAATAGCGCGGAGATTGGGGAAAGAAGAAAAGACGGTCAGCAATGCCATTACAAATGCTCTCCGGGATCTGGACATATAGCAAAAAGGCAGCCTATAAAGACTGCCTAGTGTTCCCGTTTGGGTTTTTCTATGTTCATTTCTGCAATGATGCCGGGGTGGCTTTTTATGTATGCTTTATAGTCTGTTATGGCTTTGTGCCGTTCCTGCCCGGTGTATTTGGTCGAGGATGTTTGCACCTCTGAACCATCCAACATATTACGGGAGTAGGTAACCAGGAAATAATATACCTTGTTCTCATAATACCGCCGTTCACGCTTTAGCCTGACGACTGGTTGAGTGGGAGCGGTTGCAAGATAGTTGTAACGCTCTGCAAGGGCGATCCTGTACGCTTTCAGTTGCTCTATTTTACGTTCAAATTCCTTTATTGCATCAACTGCCTTGTTGTCATAATAAAGCACCTTGTCAAGCTCATTAAGGGCATCCGGATGGATCATATAGATTGACATTCTCACATCACTTTCGGTTGATGGATTGCCGTATTTCATAAACAGATCCTGGAGATCTTTTTCCTGCGTGGGGGTCATTGCTTTTCTCACTTTCTGCCGGTTTAATGGGTTGCCGGCTCCCAGTAGAATGTTATTGTGCAATGGGTAGAATGTAATCAGGCGCAGAGAGAAAACCGCCTGCATTCAAGATGCTTTGCAAGGCTTTCTTTCCGCCTGCCGGGGAATAAGGAGTTTTTCCATCCAAGGAAATAAATCCTTTTCCATCCTCATAGAGTGCGAATCCGGTAGTTGAATAGATACCGATTTCGTCTCTGAATTTGTAATTTCTAAGATTTTTAATAACCATCATGTTGATTACCTCACTTTCTTTTTGTGGTGGGGCGGTGGTGTTCCGCCCCTTATGTATTTATGCTGTGATCTGCTCCGGTTCAGATGTCCGGGTTGCGTATCTCTCGGATCCGTACATGCTGCGGATGTCCTGCATTGACTTTGATTTCTTGCTGTGCTTGTGATATTCGCCCTCGTGATAATACCAGGCCTGCTTGTTAGAGGAGTACTTAAAGCCGAGGCTCTTAAGTGTATCCTTATGCTCTTTGGTGTTGCCGGTGATCCACAACCAGGATCCGCAAAGCTCAATCATAAGTCCGGAGAGGTGCAGCAGCTGGTTAATTAGGTCTGCGTATTCGGTGGCGGTCTGCTGAGATTCTTTCTCGTAGGTCTCGCCGTTTGCGTTCTGGTGGATGTTCTTCAGGCGGTTATATGCTTCCTCGTACTGTCTGGACATCTCCTGGAACTCTGCGGTTGTATCTCTTCCGGGGTTGCAGTCCGGATGAAGGTCTCTTGCGTATTTCTTATAAAGCTGCTTTACATCTTCACAGGTTTTGCAATTTTCAAAATATCTCATTGTTGTATCCTCACTTTCGTTTTATGCTTGTACTGTTCTATAACCTACTAAAAAGATTTCGTTGCCGTACCAGTTCTGTATCTTTGCTTTTTTCTCTTCACTGCGCTTTTCGTTAAAGCGTCCGGCGTGTTGTACTTCTACATACTTGACAACCTTTTCGGTTCTTCCGGTAATGAGAAAAGTTAAACCGCTATCGTAATATGATGAATTAACTTCAAATCTTTTCATGTTGTGTACCTCGCTTTCATGTGCTCCGCTTCGGTGCGGTTCGTTTGTTGTTGAGCTAATTGTATTGCATGACGCCATGCAAAGTCAACAGGCAAATTTCACAAAGACGTCATGCAAATATTGTGCACTTTGTACATGGCACCATGCAAAAATAACGGGTATAATACAATAAAAGGAGGTATATTATGGCTTACGTAGGATATAACGAGAGTAAAAAGAAATGTAATGAAAAGTACTTAGCAAAATTCGCAAGACCAACGATCAGGATGACAGAGGAAGAGAAAAAAATAATAGAAAAGGCTGCTATCAGTGCAGGAAAGTCATTTAATCGTTATATGATCGACTGCGCACTGGAAAAAGCAAAGTAGAAAGGAAAAATATGGTAGAAAATGTATCGTACAAAAGATGTACATGTGACATGTGCAGAAAAGAGCAGAATATACCTACAACGTCAAATCTGCCAGAAGGATGGCAACATATTAAAATTTACGAAGAGTGTGATATATGCGAAGAATGCTATAGCAAGATGATACGCTTGATCCCGAGATAGCATATTTTTATAAAAAATACCCAAAAGTGTGACAAATGTCACAAAAACGGGGTTGAATCGGGAAAACAACCTGTTGTATAGTATATAATATAAATACGTGTCAATAAGCCGATATCAGTAATTCACTGGTACCGGCTTTTATATTGCTATAATACCAGGAAGGAGGTAAATATCAATGGGTAGACCTAGAAAAATTAGCAGTCCTGAACAAATGGAGCAGTTATGGGAAGAGTATAAATCTTACTGTGACAATGTAGAGGTTAACCAAACATCATTCTCCGGTAAAGAGAGTAAGTTCGTCACAGGAAAAGTTAAAAAGTCTATCACTTACACCTTAGAAGGCTTTTGTGTATATATTGGCATGGCAAGATGTAGATTCTATGATACTTATGACAGTGATGAGAATTATAGAGACATAGTAACGCGCATACGCGAAGAATCCGAGAATGATGTCCGTAGAAAGTTTGAAACCGGCTGTATACCTTCTCAGTTATCCGGGTTATGGATGTCCAGGTATGACGGTTATAACCCTAAGCAGCAGATAGATGTTAATGCTACGATCTCCGAAGGGGATAAAAAACTACTGGATCAGGTATCAAAGAGACTGGGAGAGAGCAAGTAAATTGTACCGGATCATTACACAATTAGCTGATAAATGAGCATAAAAGAGGATTCCAAAATTGTGTATAAATGGCTACAATTCAAGAATCCCGTATTTATGCGGTTTATCAGCTTTTTGGCATTGTTCAACTATGCGCAAAATTAATCATTCACGCATAGTTGCTGGTAATTGTCTTATTGTTCCAGTAAATAGCAACAATAGCAGATGCATCTGTTACCGGATCCGGATCGTCTGGACTGTTCTGTGTATGGTCCTGCTGATCTATATTTTTCCTTCTGCCAGGGATCAGCCCTTCGGGCTGCTACCGTACAACCTGGGGCAGATAGGTCCCCCGGTACCCCGCGATACCCGGGCCCTGTGATCTAGGTACCATATGTCCATCAGAAAATTATATTATATTTTCAAATTTGGAGTGTCAATGACTTTACAGGAAATACGACAAAATCAAATTGAATATTGCAGAGAGCATATCGAGTATTTCATCGACACATATGGTCATATCGAGGATAAAGATGCCGAGGAGATCATACAGCCGTTTCATATGTGGGACGCGCAGAGAGAGGCTTTAAGGAGCATTGCAACACATAAGCTGAATGTTATCCTAAAGGCACGACAGTTGGGTTTCTCATGGCTGGTACTGCATTACGCGGCACATCTGCTTGTTACGATGGAAGGTCGTACATGTATCGCACTGTCTCAGAAAGAGGATGATGCGAAGGAGCTTGTGCGAAGATTCGGCGTTATTTTGAAGAATATGCCGGAACTCATTGCAGAGGATAGTGATAAGCCGATCGGATGGACCGGTGCTACATATACACAGACTGCATTAAGAATTGAGATCACTTTTCCAAGTGGTCTCGTTTCAGTTTTTAACGGAATGCCGAGTGCGCCTGGTGCGGGTCGTTCATTTACCGCCAACCTTATCATTTTGGATGAATGGGCGTTCCAGCAATATGCAGAGCAGATATGGACCGCTGGATATCCTACCATTAATCGTCCTACTGGTGGACAGGTTATCGGATTATCTACCATTGACAGAGGATCCTTTTTCGAGGAAGTATTTACAAATCCGGATAATGGGTTCAATAAGATATTCATTCCGTGGTACGCAGATCCCCGCCGTGATGACAACTGGTATTCGGAAACCAAAAAGGCAATGGGCGAGCTTATGACTCAGGAGTATCCTGCTACTGTTGAGGAAGCACTTACAGTTCCTGGTGGCTCATACTTTCCTGAGGTGAATGAGCGTAATACTGTTTCCTATGAGGAACTGAAAGGGAATACCTTGAAGTATGTTGCTATTGACTATGGCCTTGATATGTTTGCTGCACATTGGGTGAGAGTTGATTCTTTCGGAAATGCACAGGTGTATCGGGAATATGATAAATCCGGTCTGACTATTTCAGAAGCTGCAGGAACTCTTCTCAGTATGTGTGAGGAAGAGACCATAGAAGCATTCCTGGCACCGCCGGATTTGTGGAATCGATCACAGGAGACTGGTAAGAGCCGTGCACAGATCTGGTCTGAATGTGGTGTTGACCTCACCAAAACATCGAATGACTTTGCTGCCGGATGCTCCGGTATGAAAGAGTGGTTGAAACCGCAGGGAGAGGATAAGAAGTCGAAACTTACTATCCTTGATGGATGTGCACCGAATCTGTACCGGTGCTTAAAAAAGATACAGAAGGACAAAAAAAGACCGAATGTGTATGCCAAAGATCCGCATGACTTGACCCATGATCCTGATAGTCTGCGGTATTTTTGTGTTTGGTGGACAATCCCGGCGGACAGTCCGGAGGAAATCGACCGAAGACGTAATAACTGGCGGCCTGATCTGTTGGAGGACTATGAGACTGCAGACGATGAGATCAGGGCAATGATGGTTAAAAAGTATGGAGAGCCATATTATGAGGATGTTTAGGAAGATGAAAAACATGATTATGAATCCAAAACAGGCAAAAAAACTGAGTGAGTGGAAGAAAAAGTACACCGAAGCAAAGGATAAATACAGTGATGAACTGAATAATATCCGTGAATATCAGGCATTGTACGACGGTGATAGAAGAGTAAACGTAAATCCAAACAAGGGTAACGGAAAATCAAGCAAGCAGTCAATCAATGTACGTAATATTGTTTATGAATTGATTGAAACGCAGGTTGATTCTTCAATTCCCATGCCGAAAGTCACTCCTATACATGAAGAAGACGAAGAACTTGCCAAGATTATTGAGCTTGCTCTTCAGAATGAAATTCAGCTGATGAATTTTAGCCTCATTAACGATGAGGAAGAGCGTACCGTCCCCATACAGGGCGGTGATTTCATGCACGTTGAATGGGATAACACAAAAGGCTTTCATTGCACTGTCGGCGGTGTGAGCGTGTCAGAACGGCATCCAAGAAACGTGATCCCTCAGCCTGGTATAACAAGCATTGAGGAAATGGATTACATCTTTGTACTGGTACCGCAGACCAAAGAATTTGTAAAGAAAAAATATAATGTGGATGTTTCCGCGGCATCTGATACAGAAATCGATCTGAAGCAGGATACGAAGCGTGATGATAACAGCGATATCGTTACTGTTATTAAATGCTACTACCGTAATAAAAACGGATGTATCGGACTGTTTACGTGGTGTGAAGAGTATGTTTTGGAGGACTACGAGGATTATCAGGCAAGACGGTTGGAGAGATGCATTAAATGCGGCAGGGTAAAGACCGGAGACGTATGCGAATGTGGATCCAAGAGCTTTGAGGAACGAACGGAAGAGTACGAGGAATTGTTAGAAGACATTACCACGAAGAATGGCACAATCATTCCCGCAATATCAGGATATGAGGATGTGGACATGCGGGATGAAGACGGAAATCCGGTATATGACGAGTTCGGACAGCTGATGCAGGAGAGAAGGGAAGTCAGAACCAAGATTCCGTATTATAAGCCGGATCAGATCCCTATTGTGCTCAGGAAAAATGTTTCCCGCGCAGGAAAGCTTCTCGGATTTTCGGATGCGGCAGTTATCTCTGATCAACAGGATGCTATAAAAAAATTGGGATCAAAATTGCAGGAGAAAATCCTTAAAGGTGGTTCTATTGTAATTCTTCCCAAAAACTCCAAAATTCAGACTACTGATGAGGAACTTAAGGTTGTACGCGTGAACAATGCGCAGGAAGCATCCCTTATCAGTGTGAAGAATATGCAGGCAGATATTTCCCTTGACAGAATCATGATTGCAGAAAATTATGACTGGGCTAAGTCCACGCTGGGAATCACGGATTCTTATCAGGGCAAATATGATGCATCTGCTGACAGTGGTACCGCAAAGCAATATGCAATCAATCAGGCAGCCGGTAGACTGGAATCTAAGCGTGTTATGAAGAAAACAGCGTATGCCAAGGTATATGAGCTTATGTTCAAACACATGCTTGCTTATGCGGATCAGCCGATTCCACTGAATAAGAAAAACAGCGATGGGACATATTCTTATGCCCATTTCAACCGGTATGATTTTTTAAAGCAGGATGCTGCCGGGGAATACTACTGGGATGATGAATTTATCATTACCACAGATCCTACATCAACGATTATGATGAATCGTGAAGCAATGTGGCAGCAGATTGACATGAAATTGCAATCCGGAGCATTTGGTCCCCTGGGAGAGGATAAAACTCTACTGGCATATTGGACGTTCATGGCAGAGAATGATTATCCGAATGCTTCCAAAATGAAAGAGATCATGGCACAGCGTGTACAGGAAGAAAATGCACAGATGGAAGCACAGAATGCAGCGTTAAGTGAACAGTCAGGAGGTGCTGGAAATGCAATGCCCATATTGTAAGATAGAAGCGGCAATAGCCTCATCAAAATATGTTTTGTCAACTGATTCTCCAAAATTATTTAATGAGCAGAAACTCTTTATTGAGCATGAGATGAAGTGTCGCAATCCGCAATGCAGTTATTACAATAAAATATTTGCAACCGTTAGGAATGAACTACCGGTATCCAAGGATTCTAAGGAAACTTAGGGTCCTTTTTTGATACAAAAATTTCGCATGTGAAAAGCGCAAAAATCACGGGAGGTAATCATGGATGAAATTTTAGAAGGCGCAAACGTACAGGAACTCGCCGACCCTGTTGTAACTGATAACCAGGTTGAGGAACCTGTTGTACCTGATGGAGATGCCGGAACTGCAGAACCGGAAACTACAGAACAAGTGCAGTCAGATGAAATCAACTCACAATTTGCTGCCGCCAGAAGAAAGGCAGAGGAAGCCTATAACCGTAAGATGTCCGGAATCAACAGTGAAGTAAAACGCTTATTCGGAAGCGTTGTGAACCCTGTTACCGGGAAAAACATCGAGACGATGGAAGACTACCTTCAGGCATGCGAACACCAGCAGAGAGAGACACTGAACCAGCAGCTCACAGAAAAAGGTATTGATCCTAATCTGATTGAGCAGATGGTAAACAATTCTCCTGCAATCAGACAGGCGCAGCAGATTCTCGAGAACAATCAGAGAGCAGAAGTGCAGAAACAGCTTGATGAAGACATTAAGGCGGTAACTGCTATGGCTCCTGAGATTAAGTCTCTGGAAGACTTGGAAAAGCATGCATCCTACGCTTCCGTACTGGAATATGTGAACAAAGGATTGAGACTGCCGGATGCTTTTAAACTGGCAAATTTTGACAGTATTTCTACTCGGCAGGCAGCAGCTGCAAAGCAAGCAGCAATTAACCAGGCAAGGTCTAAAGGCCATCTGGAAACAACCACAAGTGTTTCTGATGGTTCCAACCTCGCTGATATTCCGGATAAAGAAATCTCCACATGGAGAGAGTATTTTCCCGGCTTAAGTGATGAAGAACTTAAGAAAAAATACAACCAAACTTTATAAGGAGGAATCAAAAATGTTTAGTTTTGTAAAAAGCGCAACAAACCCTAATTTCCCTATCATCAAACAGCTTCCAACTACCGCATCCACTACCTACAAGATCGGTGATGCACTGGTGCTGACTGATGGTGGATTGACACAGGCAACCGGAACCACCAAGCCTCAGTTTATCTGTGCTGAGAATTACGTAGCCCCCGCAAGCGGAATGAAAGATATTTCCGTGTACGAGATCGTAGACGGTCAGGAGTGGGAGACCACCTGTGCCGCAGATGCTTCTGATGTTAAGGCAGGCTCTAAAGTAACTATTCACACGGATGCTGCTCAGGTAACAGCAACTACCACCGGCGGCGTATTCATGCTGCTTTCTGCAGGCGGTGCCGTTGGAGCAAAGGTAGTAGGAAAATTCTAAGGAGGATAAAAAAATATGGCAATTGTATTTAGTAAAAATAGTGGGCTTAATGATGATCTGTGGAAAGTAACAGCGCAGGTATTACAGGCGGTTATGCAGGATACTGATAGTGAAAAGAGTGACTTTGATGCGTTTGTCACATCTGTATTCAATGAGAAAGATTCCAAGAAGTATGCGGAAAAGTTAGGATCTATCACTTCTCTTGGAAATTTTGACATCGTAGACGAAGGTGATAAAGCACCTCTGGATGATATTCAGGCTGGACAGTCCAAGCTGATCGTACATAAAACATTCTCTAAGTCCTTCGTATGTACCAGAGAATCGAAGGATGATGACGACATTGATATTATGAAAACTATGGCTGCTAACCTGGTAAGATCCTATAAGCGTACTCGCGCACAGTTTGCATCCGATGCGTTGACGACCGAATCTGCAAGTTTCACTTTCGGAACAAAGAAAATTGATAAGACCACTGGTGATGGCAAAGCGTTGTTTGCAACAGATCATGCAGGAGTTAAAGCTGGTGTGGCTGCGCAGAGTAACGTATTTACTAATGCGTTTGGAACTGACACTAAGGTTCTGAACAAGTTAGCCAATATCGGTAGAAACTTCCGCAATCAGAGCGGACACATCCAGGGGTATACATTTGATACCATTATCATCCCTTCTAATGTTCCCGAACTGGAGGATTTGATCAAGCGCATCATCCGTTCCGAACTGATTGTTGGATCTTCCAACAATGATATCAACACCCAGAAGGGATTATGGAATCTGGTAGTAGACCCCATGTGGCAGGTAACCTCCGGTGCACCTTATATCCTGATGTCCTCTCAGGCAAACAAGGAACTTAGAGGATCTATGTTCTACGATCGTGTTCCTCTTGATGTTAAGAATCAGGTGGAGTTGCATACTCGTAACCTCGAGTGGAACGGATACTCTCGTATGTCTGCCGGTTTCAATGATTGGAGACATGTGATCCTTGGCGGTGCATCCGCAGGTACCACCTTAAGTTTTAGCTAATGGAGGTAGAATATGGTAAAGCCTAATTTTACAATAGGCACCGTGTTTGAGGATGGCGGTCTGTACTATGAGGTGCAGGCCGTACTTCCTTCCGGTGACTATATTTCAAAGAGAGTTGATAAGGTTCCAGAACCTGAAAAAGAGATCACCATTCCTATTCCAGAACCTGAAAAAGAGATCACCATTCCTATTTCGGAAAACACAGAAGACAAGCCTGTGAAGAAAACAAGAACGACCACACGTACAAGAAATACTGGAGGTAGAAAGAAACAATGAGTATGACCTGGAAAGATGTCAAATTAGCCACATTACAGAAAATGTTTGCTGCGGATGGTAGCAACATACCAACAGATGAATCCACAACGGATTACCTTGCCGGAATGCCGATGGTGGCTAATGAGGCACTGGAAAGGTTATCTACTGCCGGTAAATCTATTGTAAAGAGTGTTGTTATTGCACATAATCCTTTGAAAAATCTGATTTCTGACGAGACGGCAAGTAAGATTCATAGCCTTGGCACATATGAATTTTCGGGGGAGGGAGCACATGCATATTTCTTTGAATTTACCGGAAAAGGAACTTTAATGGTAACGGTTGGAGGAACAGAATGTGATACCATCCAACTTGAAAGTAAGAACACATATACTGAATATAGAGGGCTTCTCGAGAATCCTTTGGATGGAGATGTGGCTCTTATTTTTATCAGCAAATATCCTAGTGCGGTAAAGAATGTTGCATTGTATTATGAGGAATTTGATAAAGAATCAGAAGTACCTGAATACGCTGAGATGGTGAGATATAATCTCAAAGAGATATGTCCTGACTTCTATCAGCTCGGAGACAATCAGATCTATTACGAGGGAAGCTTAGGTTGCGGGTATATTCAGACCAGTAAGTATTACCGGGAGAGCGATAACATACTTGTTCTCGGCAGGGATGATCCTGGGAGCTATACGGTATATTATCGTGCATATCCCCCTACTATCACAGCAGAGACAGCAGATGATTATGTTCTCCCGGTAGATGATGAAGTAGTGGTACTTCTGCCTCTTTATATGGCCAGTCAGCTGTATAAAGATGATGATAACGGTATTGCTACAACATATCGTAATGAGTTTGAAGTAGCACTTGAAAGCCTTATTGACAGCAGTATGCAACAAGGCTATGAAGAATTTACAAGTGAAAGCGGGTGGATTTAATGGCTACAAAATTTTCCATTCCATCAAGCCCAAGCAGGAGTGTTCTTACGATCAGTACATTTTTAGGAGCAGATTTCACAAACAGCCCGGCTGCAGTGAGTGAGAATCAGAGCCCGAACTGTAAGAACATGATCCGGGATGTCCCCGGGAAAGTACGTAAATGCATGGGATATAAAAAAATAGCGGAATATGATGATCAAATCAATGGGTATCATTATATCCGCGGCGAACAATATGGATTGGTCCATGCAGGAACGAAAATGTATTATAACGGCGTTGTAAAGTATTCTGATGCAAATAATGCGCGGAGTAGAAGCTGGCAATTTGACAACAAACTTTATATCGTTGATGGGAAAAAGCTTCTCGTATGGGATGGGGCGGAAGTAAAACCGGCATCGGAATATGCAAAGATACCCACAGTTACGATTGCTAAGGCACCTAATGGCGGAGGTACAAGCTATGAAGATTTAAACCTTATACAGCCTGGTTTTACAGAATTATTTGCGGGGACAGAAAGTGATACTGCGTATCATATGACTTTTGGTGGACTTGATGATACCACAGTGAAAGCCTATATTCTGGACAGCTCCGGCTCTTGGGCTGAGAAAACAGAAAATACGGATTTTACGGTAGACAGAGAAAACGGCATTATCAATTTTACGGCTGCGCCTGGCAAAAGTCCTGTAACCGGTGAAGACAATGTGAAGATAACAGCATACCGAACTGTAAGCGGATATGCTGACAGAATAAATAAGTGCTGCATAGGAACACAGTATGGACTGAAAGGGGCAATGGACAGACTGTTCTTAAGCGGAAATCCTGATTATATCAATCAGGACTGGTTCAGCGATCAAAATGATCCTACGTATTTTGCGGATACGTATTATAGCAGTCTTGGGACAAGTAAGTCTGCCATTATGGGATACAGCGTAATCAATAATTACCTGGCAACTCATAAGGATGAAATGGAGACGGATCAGTTCATTGTCCTGAGAGAAGGCGTACTGGCAGATAATAAGCCGGTATTCCGTTCGGTAAACACTCTACAAGGCGCAGGAGCCATTGCAAAGGATACATTTGCATATTTATCCAGTGAACCTCTTTTTCTCACGAGATCAGGCGTATACGCTATTACAGCACAGGATATTACGGGAGAAAAATACGGTCAGAACAGAAGCTTTTATCTTAATGGGAAATTGTTGAAAGAATCTGATCTTGAAAAATCATTTGCTTTTGTCTACAAGGATATGTATTGGCTGTGTGTAAACGGGGTTGCCTACATTCTCGATGGACTGCAGCCTATGCAGACAGATAAGTCTATGCCTTATTCTACACGGCAATACGCAGGATTTTATAGAACCAATCTTCCGGCAAATTGTATGTGGGAAAAAGACGGAAACTTATATTTCGGATCAACTGATGGAAGGGTGTGTGAGTTTTATAGCGATTCCGATGCACTTGTATCATACAACGATGACGGGGAGAAGATAGAAGCAATCTGGGAAACACCGGATCTGGACGGAAAATTGTTTTATAAAAATAAGACATTCCGTTATTTGGCTGTGCGGTTGAAGTCTGCCGTAGCTACCACTTTGGAAATGTATGTGCAAAAAAGGGGATTGTGGTCGTTTATAAAAAAGGACAATTATACTGCAAGATATTTATCTTTTGGCAGTGTCGTGTTTTCAAAATTCACTTTCAGTTCTGATCAGACACAAAAAATTATTCCAACTAAACTTCGTGTGAAGAAGGTAGATAAGGCAAGATTCAGATTCGTAAATTCTGAATTGAATGAACCTTTTGGCCTTTTTGATATTGCGTTGGAGTACGTGGAAAACGGTAATCATAAGTAGGAGGTAAGCTATGGCTTTTGAAAAAATCACGGATACATCTTTGGCAAATAAAGGAGTGACTGGGCTTCCGGATGTCCCCGGTCTCTCGACTGCAGAAATGCAGGCAAAATTTGATGAGTTATCAAGGGATATCATTATACCTAAATTAAATGAGATCGTTGATGGACTTAACGGAGATGAGGTGGGATTATCCTCCAAAGTTGAGAATCCTGAAACGAAAGAAAAAGACGTAATACAGAATGTTGTGAATGCAATTTATCAGATTGTAAAAGAAAACAGTGATAAAAGGCATGGTCATGAAAACAAAGAGACGTTAGATAAAGTTACAGCTGAACTTTATGATTCCATAACTACATTAGTCAGCATGTTTAATGGAATATCATCTATTGATAAAACTGTGACTGCTGACGACACTAAAATACCAACATCAGGAGCAATAGTCAATTATGCAATAGAATTAGGCGCAGGCGACATGCAAAAGGCTGTTTACGACAAAACTAATACAGGCATAGTGGATAATGCGGAAAAATTAGGTGGTGTCGCTCCAGAGGAATATCTTCAGAAAGCATCTTTGCCAGACACTACAGTTGCGTTTGAGGTGGCAGAAACAAGATCAAATATTTCCACTGGTGAAAAAGTTTCTACTGTATTTGGAAAAATAAAGAAATTTTTTGCTGATCTCACTGCCCCGGCATTTGCACAGATGATCACCACAAAGGAGGATCTGCTGGCTACCAAGGTGACCGGCTACGTGCCGGATGCCAAGGCGGTAGCAGATGGATTTGCTGATGTAAATGGCAAGTTAATTGCCTCAGATAATGTTCCTTTTAGATTCGGCGTGAATTCTAACGGAGAATATGGCTACATTATTACGAATCCGGCAGGTGCAGATACAGTTATCCCTTTTAGCAGTGAGGCGTCGTATGCGGCTGCACTATATAATGCTTTAAAACCAAGCGGATTAGTAAACGCCAATATGACATTTAACCAATTAATAGCTGTTGTAGCATCACAAAATCCTGCTACTTATTCTTTGATAAGAAGTGGGTGGACGGTTGGTACTGCTGGAGGAGCTATTACGCCAAGTGCTTCCTCTAATGGTAGTGCTGTTACACTAAAAATCGCATCACAAACCGGAATGAGTTCTTATGTGTATTATACTTCTCCAGCAATCAACCTATCTAGTTTTAAAACTTTAACTTTGCAGGGATCATCTTATAAAGTAACAGGTAATCCTTATGGTTCTGATGATTATCGACCTAAAGTTAAGTTGTTAAATGCTTCTGGAGTTGAAGTTACTACTTTATATGCTCATCCGAATTATGATAAGGAGAAAACAACATACACAATAAACACATCATATAATTGTAGTTCTTTAAGTGGAAACCATTATTTGCGATTACAAATGTTTTCGTATTCATCTACCGAAAGCACCAATGTTGGAAGTTATATTACACTTACCAAGGCTTTATTTAGTACTTAAGTCAATTCGAAATTTAATTAACCAAACCAGATGGCGGGCGCAGCCACAAGAGCGCCAGAAAGGAGCCCACATGGGTTACATAAAATTTAAAAATAAAAAGACCACACAACTGGTCGTTGTATCAGAAGAGAGTCCTCATGTGATCCGGATCACCGGAGACAACATCACAGTAAATACTGACGGCTTCCGCCTCTATCTGGACGCAGACTGCAAATATCCGCTGGATAATGGCGAGTATGAGGCATACACAACTTTGTTCCGCGAGGGTGACGGCTGGTATGAGTTATCCAATGACGGCTCTGTATATATTGAGCCAGTTGCACCGGTGCAACCGGAGCCCACAGAAGAGGAGCTTGCAGAGCAGGAACGGCAGCAGCAGATCAGTCAGTTGACAGCGCAGATTGATGACCTTAAGGCCCGGATCGCTGCCAGCGACTATAAAGTCATCAAAACATACGAGTATACTCTTCTAGGTGAGCAGACTGAGTATGACATGGAGACTGTCCATGCAGAGAGACAGGCTCTCCGGGATCAGATCAACACCCTGGAGACCCAGCTTGCAGATCTGACCGCAACTGCAGAGTAGGAGGCTGCCTATGAGAGTGAGAGACGGTCCTACCAACAACTACATAGTAACCAAGAGTCATGAGCCGATTACTTCCTTTGCGGGAGTGACCGGCTTTTATATTGAGAAAGTGAGGTAAATATTATGAATGTAAGTGTAACCAAAATGAAAATTTTGACCGTTTTCGGTGCTATCGGCAGTTTTATCGCCAACCTTTTTGGTGGATGGGGAGAAGATATTATCACGTTACTGATTTTTATGGGGACGGATTTCCTGTTAGGGGTATTGATTGCAGCCTTTTGGCAGAAGAGCAATAAATCCGAATCTGGCGCACTAAGTTCTTACAGTGCATGGAAAGGACTCGTTAAAAAGGGTGTAACACTACTGATTGTTCTGGTGGCACACAGACTGGATATATTGCTTGGAACAGACTACATCCGGACAGCAGTGATTATTGCTTTCTGCGCAAACGAACTGATTAGCATTGTAGAAAATTTGGGAATAATGGGCGTCCCTCTTCCGGTTGCTATCACAAAGGCAATCGAAATCTTACAGAACAAGTCTGATGTAAATAAGGAGGGGTAAAAATGTTGACAGGAAATGGATTGTCAGAATATGCAAGAGTGCACCTGGGAACCCCGTATTTTTATGGGGCCAAGATTCCCGAGGGTGCTCTGACCGAAAACAAAATGAGCACTATGCACAGAATGTATCCCAAGGTCGTGACCACCTTCTACATGGCAAAGGCACGGCGAAAGGGGCAGGTCGGCAAGGTTAATGTGGACTGCTCTGGACTGATTGCCGGTTACCGACAGCTTAACATCGGCTCCTACCAACTCTATCAGACCGCATACACCAGGATGCCGATTGCAAAGATTAATGATTTTGCAGTAGGAACCGTCCTGTGGAAATCCGGACACGTAGGTGTTTATATCGGCAAGGTTAATGGCGTCCCTATGTGTATTGAAGCAAAGGGCATTAACTATGGTACAGTCATGAGCAAGGTATCCGCGACAAAATGGGTATATGGCTTGACTTTTAAGAATATGGATTACACCTACGATGTAAAGGTACCGGGAACCTGGAAGGGAACCAACCCTTACACAGAGCCTACCATGACGGTAACCAGTAAGGCACAGGCAAGGAAGAAGAATATCAAGGTATTTATTTCCGCGGGTGAGGGTGTCAAGTGGATTCAGTGGGAACTCATGGAAGCCGGATTGCTGACAGAAGATGATATCGACGGTATCTGTGGTCGGAAGACCGTAGCAGCTATCATTAAATATCAGCAGTCTTGCAAGATTACTGCAGACGGACTGGCAGGAAAGACCACTCGGAAATACCTGGTAGCAGCATAAATATGATCACGGAGGTGTGCTTTTGCATACCTCCATTTGTTTTATGGAGGAACACAAATGGCAAAAGTAACAGTTGATACTATTCGTAATATTAAGGGAGCATCTCTTGAAAGAGCTCCGAAAAAACATACTTCTTCATCTTCTGTAACTCATGGTGGAGGTGGTGTGAGAAGAGATAATACGCTGGGAAGTAATACAAGCTCTTCTGGTAGCCCTTATCGTGGACCGTCAGATATACCTGCTAATAGTAATCGACCTAGCGGACCTACCAATTGGCCGAGGACGACTGGTAGCAGCGAATCTTCTGGTAGCACTTCTGGTGGATCTTCGAGCGGTTCGTCTGGAAGTTATTCATATTCCACTAGTGGGAATGCTGATGTTAATGGATTGTATCAGTCTATTTATGGACAGCAGTTATCACAGCAGCAGGCGGCACAACAGCAATTATCTGATCAGTTGAGAGCACAGCAGGAAGCCTATGAAGCAAGGCTGAGAGAACAACAGGAAGCACAGAGACAAGCTGCACAGAATGCTTACAACAACAATATGTCAGCATTGGAATCTGCATATGCAAAACGATTATCAGGGCTTGACAGTAATTATGCGTCTACAAAAGATCAGTTAGCGTCATCTTATGGTAATTCCAGAACCAGTTTACAGCAGAACGAGGAGAATGCCCTGAGAGAAGCATATATCAATCGGATGATGAATGAGAAGAATTTGAGACAGCAATTGAATGCACAGGGACTTACTGGTGGTGCAAGTGAGAGTGCAATTGCATCCATGCTCAATAACTATGGTACATCCAGGAATAACATTCAGAATACTGCGGCTGATAATCTGAGAGAGCTGGAGCAGACCTACAATAGCAATCTTGCAAGTGCACAGCAGAAATACAATGATGCTGTGAACTCTGCAAATGATTCTAACATGGCATATCGGATGCAGTTGGAGAATGACCTTGCAAATAATACAGTATCATCCTATCAGGATCTGTATAATGCTTTGGCCAACATGGACAGTACATATACGAATGCTATGAGTAATCTGATCAATAATCAGTCAAGTGCAAATGCTGATCTTCAGAATACGGCATTTAAGGCTATGCTTGAAAATGCAATGGCTCCGACCACATTATCGGTATCAGGATCCAGCAAGACAAGTGGATCCGGAAATAGCAGTAACACGTTGGTAAAGAGGGTAAAGAATATGCGTGACAATGGTTATGTTGCAGCGGATATTGCATCTTCACTGGCGCAGGAGGGATATACAATTCCACAGATTGAGCAGATGTTTGCAGAGGCAGGTATCGAATATTAGGAGAGTGAATAGGATATGGCAAGAGTAAATATTGACGGTAAAAATAATAAAGAATGGGATTCCAGACTGGTAGATGCTTATATGAAAAATCAGTCTAAGCAGAATAACAACAGAAGCACGGCACAGTCACGCTTGCCACAGAAACCTGATTATTCACTGGCATCGCAGGGAATCAAACAATCCTCTGCGACGTCTCGCTATGAATCCATCCCTAATTATAATATTGTAGAGAGAACATTCAGTCCGCGCAAGCAGTATGAGTATGAGGTAAAACAGTCGAGATTGCCGAAATATCAACAGGAGAAAAGCAATCAGATTGGAAGCACATTATCCCGCGCAGGAGTGACATCTGATGACTTGTCCACGTTATCTTCCGGCACAATGGGAAATTCTGTCTTTCAGGGATTGGATGTTCTCAATGGCTTAAAATCATGGAAACAGAAAAATGAGATTGCACAGAAGGTTAAAGGTACTGGATTATCTATGGCTGATGTGTTGGACTATGCGCAGAGGCAGAACCGGGTAAAAGAGCAGGAGGACTGGTCTAATTATGCAAATGAGCATAAAATCATAGGAACCGGAATCACTTTCCCTATTAACGCTGCCGGTGGAATCTCCGGAGGAATTGCAAATACTGCCGACTATTTGGCTGGAAAACCGTTTGATTCGAACAGTTATGCCAACAGTTATATTAATATGTCGAATGCTATGAGAGGTGCAGTAAGTAATGATTTCGGTAAAGCAGGCCATTTGTTGTATGATGTCGGAACGTCAATTGGAGACGCTGCTACGGCTCTGGCACTCGCAGGCGGAAATCCGGTGGTTGCTGGTGCAATACAGGGTGCGAATTCATATACTAACAGTATTATAGATGCTGCGAATAGAGGATTATCACCCAATCAGATCATGGGAACCGGTGTTGTTAATGGACTGGCAGAAGGTGCATTTGAAGCTCTTCCTCTTGGTAAATTAAAAGGTATCCTGAATAGCAATATGTCAAAAGAAGCCGGAAAAGGGATTATTAAGTCTGTGCTAAGTCAGATGGCTAATGAGGGTGCCAGTGAGATGACAACCGAAGGAATTGACCAGGTTGCTGATATTCTGATTAACGGTGGTTTGTCCAATTATGCACAATCCGTGGACCAGTATCAGAAGCAGGGTATGTCAGAAAGTGAGGCAGAGAAACAGGCTGTAATTGATGTCTTTAAGCAGGTAGGATACTCAGGTCTTGCCGGTGCTGTCTCCGGTGGTATCATGGGTGGTGGTACTGCGCTTGCTGGCAAAGTTGTCGGTAATCGTAATGCCCGATTAAATGCACAAAATGAAATGAGTTTGACCGAAGCTCCTGGCATGGGTCCTTTACCCACCGCAGCTAATCACGTAACCACACAGGCAGGTGCACCTACCAACAGTGTGAGTGATTTGTCAAACTCATTAGATAATGGAGCCTATCATGTGCCTAGTGCCCTTGATACATCAAGTCCTTTGGCTAACGTCCAAAACGTGCATGAAAATAACTCCGTTGGAACTAATATAGTGGAAAGCTCTCAGAATGTCAATAATTCTGATGAATTTCAGCCTACCCATTATGAAAAAGGAAATGGAGTTGATCCGTTTTCTGATTTGATGGCAGATAATCTTACTTCTACTAAGGGAGTGACCAGCCGGGACAAGTCATTTTCTGATTTCGTAAAAGAGTCATTATCTGGAGATGGTAAAAGTGGGAATAAAAACTATTACCTTGGACAGGTATCTGAGGAACTAGCAGCAGATATATTTAATAAGACAGGCATTGATGTAGAAAACTATAACATTCAAATGTCAAGTGATAATATACGGCATGTATACAAAGATCACAGCGATGTTAAAACAGAAACGGGAAGAAATCAAATCCCTTTGGACGCAGAATTGATTGCGAAGCTTCCACAAGTATTTGACAATCCAGACGAGATCAGTTTCTCTTCAAACCCTGATACCAGAGGGCGCAGGGTAATGATGTTTGAAAAAAGAATCAATGGGAAAATAATTGTTGCCGAAGCTATTGGCGCAGGAAAGCATAGACTATCTTTGGATACGATGTATCTTAAAGATAGCCACCCTGTAGAGGCTGCTGCAACTAATGTTGCCACACCCCAACGCCCTAAGCGATCTACAGGGGAGGCTACTGATGTTAATATACCCAATTCTGCTGAAAATGTCAACGGAACCCAGTATAATTCAAAGAAAATCGAAGGCTTCAATGATCTCGACAAGGCACTGGATCGTTTGGTTGGAATGTACAAGGGAAATGAAAATACTGCTTCCATGTATGCTGATATGAAATCGGCCATCAATGAATATTTGCAGACCGGCAATCAGAGTGCCATCGACAAGGCTGTAACACTGGCCGCAGAGATCGACGACAGTATGAAGGGACATTCCTATACTCGGAAGGGAAGCGGTAAGGGCACTGCGAAGTCTCAGAATAACCGTGTGACAACTTCTTTCACAGAGGGAGAATTTGTCGATACTCTGATGTCGTATGGAAAGTATTTGCGGGATGCGGCAAAGAAGAGCACGGCAAATGTGAATCAGCAGAGCAATACGGCTCCTGTACAGAATGTACAACAGAGCGTTGAACAGAACAACATGCAGATGCAGCAGAACACAGATCAGGCCGGAAATCAGCGTATGCGGAGTTACAATGACACACTTGTCAATAAGACGGATGCACCGCAGGCGTTGAAAAATGAATTTGTTGCTAATCCGGATATGTATACACAGTTGAGCAATGCGGATACCAAAGCAAAAGCTGATGCTATTCTTGCCAGCGGTAACATTGATTCTGCCATTGTTCAGTTCCGACAGATGATCGATGGAACCAAAAAGGATCCCGCGGCGGTTCCTCTGGGCTATAATATCGCAAAAGAACTGACCAATGCGGGAAGAGTGGATGAAGCTGTGCAGATTGTAAGAGACATGAGTAAGGCTCTGACAGAATCCGGACAGTTCTCCCAAGCAGCAGCAATCACGATGCTGAATAATGATCCGCAGGCGGCCATGCGGTATCTGGTCCGTGAGATTGACAGCATGAATGAAGCCGGGCAGAAGAAATTCAAGGATAAGTGGCAGAATTTCGAGATGACCGACAGCGAGGTGAAACAGTTCGCGGATATTGATCCTGGGGATACGGATGCTATTAAGGCGGCATATGAGAATGTGTATGATCGTCTGCGTAAGGAATATCCTGTCACGATGACTGAGAAGCTCTTGGAATATCGTAGATTGTCTATGCTTTTGAATATGCGTACCAATGTAAGAAACTTCCTCTCCAATGCTCTTGTAGTTCCTGTCAGGTGGACTGCTGATCGTGTGACAGCACTCGGAGAGGGTGCGTATAAGCTCGTGCACCCGGATTATCAGAGCACGCAATCACTTAATCCCATTCGCTCCAAAGAATCACGTAAACTGGCATCTGAAGCATTTGAAATGGTGAAAAGTGAACTCTTGGGAGATAATAAATACAATGATGCGCAGGGGGCAGTCAGGGATAAGCAGGTGTTCAAGGGAAATGATGCTTCCTGGCAGATGATGGACAATGTATTTAATGGTGCATTGTCGCTGGCCAATAAGGTGTTGAATACGAATTTTGACACAGAATCCCGTAAGGTATCAGGACTGGATGTCAAGATTAACCAGAAGATGGGAAAGGATATCAATCCTTCTCTGTTGGAAACGGCGAGGAATCTTACATATTATCTGTTGGAGCGGGGAGACAATGTATTTGTAAAGCATAACTTTGAATCTCGCATGGCATCTTACTTAGATGCGCAGGGTATCACAGACCTTGAGAGCATTCCTGCAGATGCATACACTCTTGCAACACAGGAAGCTTTGAAAGCAACATTCAAGGATGAGACGAGGCTTGCATCTGGTTTAAGTGGTGTACGGAAGAAAATGGGTGTTTTCGGAGATATCGTTTTTCCATTTACCACCACTCCTGCCAATGTCGCTATGAGGGGATTTGATTATAGTCCATTAGGATTGTTTCACGGTGGAGCCAAGTTATTTCAGGCAAATAGAGCCAAGGTCCAAAACAAAGTTGATATATCTAATGCGCTTACCTTACTCGGGCAGGGTGCTACGGGAACTGCAGCAATATTTGCAGGCTATGCATTGGCAAAATCAGGTATCATCCAGGGAGCGTTGTCTGATGATAAAGATGAGGCACAGTGGGAAAAGTCTCATGGGAAATTGCCTTTTTCCTTCAAAATCGGAGACAACTATTATACTTTTGACTGGGGCCAGCCTGCTGCTATACCGCTTATTCTTGGTGCAACAATACAAAAAAGTATAGAAGATTCTGACAGTATGCTGGATACTATTCTGCAGGGAGCAATTGCCACAACTAATGCATGGGCGGAACTGTCACCGCTTCAGACCTTTATGGATATATTCGGAGGGAATGGATCATTAGCTGAGAACCTTGTGGATACTGTTTTAGAAGCACCACTCAGTTTAATACCGGCACAGGTAGGAGCCGCCGCACGCACCGCAGATACTACACAGAGAGTTACTTATGATAATAGTAGTAGGCTGAACAATGTTATAAATCAGGCAAAGTCAAAGATTTCTGGTCTGTCGCAGACACTGCCGGTTGCCTATGATACCTGGGGAAATCCCATCAAACGGCAGGATTCCACGGGTGAGGCAGCATTAGCTAACCTGCTGAATCCCGGACAGATTGGTAATATCAGGGAAACACCGATTGATGATGAAATCAACGATCTGTATGCTTCCACCGGTGACGCCGCTGTATTCCCCAAGAAGGCGGCATGGAGCTATAAAATCAATGGGGAAACAGTAAAGTTGAACAGTGAGCAGTATTCTGAGTATCAGCGTATCATGGGGCAGAATGCATACGGTATGGCATCGGCACTGATTAACTCCGCTTCCTATAATAATATGAGTGACGATCAGAAAGCCGGTGCAATAGCAGATTTGTATAATTTTGCAGATGCACTGGCAAAGACGGAACTCCTTGGATATGATATTGAATCATCCAAAACATATAAGAAGATGTATGAGATCTATCAGGACAAGGGGGCCGCCGGCGTTGCAACATTTCTCGGAATTAAACAGAGTATGGATAGCAACAAGGCAGAGGACAAGGTTGCGGCCGTAGCGGATATCCCGGGATCTGATGAGGATAAGGGATATTATTTATCGTTATTGATCGGAAATCTGTCAAAAGAGGCACAGACCGCATATGATTATAATGGCTATCCCGGAGTATACTGGTACTATGCACAGAAGACAGGTATCGGAGATTATAGCGGGTATAAAGAATCCAACTATAAAAAGATTCAGAGCATGTTGGATGGAACGTATACGGACCCTGTTGCAAGCAGCCATGAAGAATCACAGGCAAAGATACAGGCTATGCTTGACGGGACCTACGACAGTGTTTATGGATCTGGGGCAAGTAATGAGAACCAGCGTAAGATAGCTGCAATGATAAACGGTACTTATGCCGGCAATCAGGACAGTGATTACCAGGCGCGGTTACAGAGAATAAGAGATATGCTGAAATAATGAGAAGCGGAGGGCGAAATGCTCTCCGCTTTTCTTTGTAAATCGAAAGTATGCAACACGAAATGCAACACAAAAATAAAAAACCCTTGAAAAATCAAGGGTTTAAGCATAGCGAGAGGGGGATTCGAACCCTCGACACTGCGGGTATGAACCGCATGCTCTAGCCAACTGAGCTATCTCGCCATATGACCAACCGAAGTTGGAATGGAACCTATAGGGCTCGAACCTATGACCCTCTGCTTGTAAGGCAGATGCTCTCCCAGCTGAGCTAAGATTCCATTTCGTTGCTCTCGCAACCGACCTGTTCAGTATACAATGCGTGTCCCACTTTGTCAACACGTTTTTTGATATTTTTGTAAAAATTTTGTATGCAATTAGAACAATAATAGCAAAAAGCAGGAAATTACAGGGCTTTCTTTACACTGATAGCCTTCATGGGGCACATTTCCTGACAACAGAAGCAGGAGATGCAGCCTTTTCTCTTGAATTTCGCCTTGCGATTTTCGATTCTGATGACATGTGCCGGACAGCTTTCCGCACATTTTCCGCATCCCACGCATTTCTCCGGGGTCAGCTGCGGATAGGATTTCAACAGTCGGGAAGCCACGAACATGAAAGGCTTGCGTAAAAATTTCGGCACACCGTTGGTAAAATCTAATTTTATGGTATCCGGCTTCTGAAAAGGAGATAAGCCTTCCGGAACCGGATCTCCCACAAGCGCCAACTCCTTAGGGCGAGCCAGACCTTTTTCCAGTGCCTGACGCAGCATGACGATCTCTGTAGGTTCTAATCCCATAAGTTTTGCGGCGAAGCAGTCCTGGGTATAGAAATCTTTTGCCGCCAGCAGCATATGCAAAGGATGCGAAGTGCCGCCGGTGGGACCGTTACCCTCCATGGCATCAATGGCGTCAATGACGGTGAGATTGGGAGCTACGGTCTGAGCCAGTTCTAAGAGCATGTTGGAGAAATCTTCGATCTCCGGCCAGCGGTAGTGCATCTGGGGCTTTTCCAGACCGGGGATGGTGCCGAAGAGATTCTTGATGCCGCCGGAATAGCCGGTCATGGCATGGGTCTTCAGTTTACAGATATTAATGATATAATCGGCTTCCACGATAGGAGTGATCAGGTGGAAACTGTGATTTTTAAATCCTGCCGGACAATTTACGGTCTGTGCGGAAAAGTCCATGTTGAGTTCAGCACCTTCGCCCAGAGTATCCATGCCGCATACGTGATATACGTGTTTCATGGCTTCGGCATTGTAGAGACCGCCGGAACTTTCCGCAATGGTGATGTGCTGCATGCCCTGCTCTCGCAGCCACCTGATCACAGCTTTTATGACCAGAGGGTGGGTCGTGGCGGGAAAATCCGGGGATTTCGCCATGACGAGATTCGGCTTGATGACGATCTTCATCTCCGGGCGCAAGTCTGCGGCGATGTTCAAAGCCTCCATACTTTTGCAGATGGCGGGATAGATCAGTTCTTCGTTATATTCCGGTACGATGTGTAATGTCTGTATCATAATGACCTCTAAAGTGGTTTATTTTCTATATAGTACATGAATTTACTTGTTTTTTCAATGCTTCCGTGCTATACTACGAAATGTTGTTGAGATTTGATGGAAGAAATCAGAAGCGCATCGCAATGATTTCTTTTTTTGTGCTAAAAAGGAGTATTTTGTGAGTTATTTTTTGGAAAATGAAGAAGTGGAAAAAGTAGAAGAGGTAAAGGAGCAGGACGGTATCGCATCGATCGAGCCGTTGTTGGATAACCGTATCGTCCGTGCGATTCGTGAGATGGGTTTTGAGAAGCTGTCTCCGATCCAGGAGCAGGCGATTCCCTATTTATTACAGGGTGAGGACATTATCGGACAGGCACAGACCGGAACGGGCAAGACTGCTGCATTCGGCATTCCGGCGATCCAGCACATCAATCCGGATGTGAAAAAGTTACAGACCATTATCTTGTGCCCCACCAGAGAACTGGCGATCCAGGCAGCGGAAGAACTGCGGAAGATCGCAAAATACATGCACGGCATTAAGGTGCTGCCGGTCTACGGCGGACAGGATATCAGCCGTCAGATCGCGGGACTGCGGGGCGTGCAGATCATCGTGGGAACCCCAGGACGTGTCATGGACCATATGCGCAGACGCACCATTAAGCTGGATCTGGTGAACATGGTGGTACTGGATGAAGCGGATGAGATGCTCAACATGGGCTTCCGTGAGGATATGGAGCTGATCCTTGGTCAGATCCCCGGAGAGCACCAGACCGCTCTGTTCTCCGCGACCATGCCGAAGCCGATCCTGGAGATCACAGACCGTTTCCAGAACGATGCGAAATTAGTAAAGGTGGCAGCGCAGGAGCTGACCATTCCCCTGGTATCCCAGAAATTCTACCGTGTGAAAAATCAGGACAAGGATGCCGCCTGCGTAAGACTGTTAGAGTATTATCAGCCGAAGCTGACCCTGATCTTTTGTAATACGAAGAAAAAGGTGGACGAGCTGTCGGATTTATTAAAGGAGCAGGGATTCCAGGCGGAAGGACTGCATGGAGATCTGTCCCAGGCGCAGCGTGACGCGGTCATGAAGCGTTTTCGTAACGGTGGAACCAGTATCCTGATCGCTACGGATGTGGCAGCCAGAGGTATTGATGTGGATGATGTGGAAGCTGTCATCAATTACGATATTCCGCAGGATATCGAGTACTATGTGCACCGTATCGGCAGAACCGGTCGTGCCGGCAGAAAGGGCAGATCCTTCACTTTTGCCAATAGCAGGGAGATCTACAAGATCCGCGAGATCGAGAGAGTCTGCCACACCACCATCACGGAGAAAAAGCTTCCCGGTGCTGCGAAGGTGCTGAAAGCGAAAGCAGACAAATATCTGAACAAGGCATGGGAACTGCATGAGCATGAAGACATCGAGCTGATGAAGAGCTTTTTACAGCGGAAGATGGAAGAGGAAGGCTGTGATGCACTGGAGCTGGCAGCTGCCATGCTGAAATTACAGGTCGGTGACAAGGGCGAGGAGATCGCCGCAGATGAATATACAAAGCGTGGCAATCGCTTCGGGGACAGAGGCCGGTCCGGCAGAGACGATGGTGAAGGTCGCAGCTTCGGCAGAGGAGACGGAAGACGGAAGCTTGGCCGTGAAGACGGGGAACGCAGAAGATTCGGCCGCAGTGACAGAGATCGCAGAGACGATGGCAGCACCGGTTTCGGTGAGGACAGAAGACGCCGCAGAGATGAAAACCGTGAGGATGGAAGAAAATGGGGCGGCTGTGACAAAAAGACGGCTGACCGCAAATACTCTGGGGACAGAGCGGAGAGAGAAGCGAAAAAGAGAAAGAAACGGGAAGAGCCGGGCATCGGTAACAGCTTCCCCAAGAGAAAACGATCTTAATTTAATGAGAAAACTTGTAGATTTGCCGCAAAAGCCGCAGTTGTGCTTTTGCGGCAAATCGTGTATAGTTAGGGAAGAATGCATAGGCAATAACAGAAAGGTCTGCGGTATGAAAACACTGAAAAAACAGATACCATATATTTTGCTGGGAGCGACGCTTCTGCTCCTGCTTGGCTTGAATATCATCAGTCAGGATCACTGGCTGGATTCAGATATGGCGGCGGAGATGATCTTTTCCCGGATCCTTTCCGAAGAACACCACATTTTTTCCACGACAAACTGGTATTATTCCACGGAATTCCGCGTGTTGTATACACAGCTGATCATGGGACCGCTGTTTCGCATCTGCAGCAACTGGCATGTGATCCGCACGATCACGAACCTGGTATTTTATGGATTGATGCTGGCTTCCTATTATTATTTTATGAAGCCGTTAAAAGTATCCCGCGGACTTACAGTGTTAAGCTCCTGTCTGCTGCTGTTGCCTTTTTCCGAGACTATGATGACGCATATGCAGATGGGTAATACCTACATGTCCCACGTGATCCTGGTGCTGTGGTTCTTCGGTATGTATCTGCGGTTGTGTAGCGGAGAATATCATGCAAAACACAAGGTCAGCCTGTGGATATTCTATGTGCTGCTTGCTATCGTCTGTGGAATGTCCGGCGTGCGTTACCTGCTGGCATTGCAGTGTCCTCTGGTACTGACTTCCTTTTTCTATCTGCTGGGCGGTGAGGAATTTCAGAGTTTCCGAGGAGAGATGACAAAGGAGCATTTCCAAACTCTATTTTCTACGGACAGGATGCGGTATTTTCTCTATAGTCTGGCAGGGGCATTTTTCGCAGTCGTGGGATATGGCATCAATGTAGTGTTCATCAGTCACAAATACGTATTCCAGACCTATGGCGCCACGAACTTCATCGCATTGTATCACGGTGTGTTATTTGACCGGATCCAAAATGCGGTGGGGTGTCTGCTGATGCTTTTTGGCTATATTCCGGATAAGGGATTTTTATCCCTGCGGGGTGTTGTGACGATGGCAGCCTTCGTGCTGCTTGGCATCTACGGATACGTTACGGTCAAAAGCGGGAAAATGCAGCGTGTCACGGGATTTCGCAGTCTGATCACACTGTTTTTGAAAGTCAGTTTTGTACTGAATCTGTTTGTGTTTATTTTTACCACCAGTACCATGGTGCCGCGGTATTATATCACGATCTTCATTTTCGCCCTGCCGGTATTGTGTTTTTATCTGGAAGAGGAAAAAATGCCCTTTGACAGATTTGCGGTGGCGGCACTGCTTACTATCTGTCTGATCCTCGGAACGGGGAAAACGGTGATGTCTTTCCTGACGGTGGACAAGAACGAGACGAAGCGTCCAGTGGCGGAATTCCTTGCGGGGAACGGATATGATTTCGGCTTCGCTACTTATAATAATGCCAATATCATCACGGAGCTTACGAATGGTGAAGTGGAGATCGGCAACATCGGAGATCCCGAGCACCTGGAGTATTTCAAGTGGTCTTCGCCTATGAAATATTATGAGGAAGGGTATCATGCCGGGGAGACATTCCTGCTCCTGACGGCGGAGGAGTGTGCGGAATATGCAGAGGCTCCGGCATTAAATCAGGGCGAAAAGGTATATGAGGACGGCAGTTATACCGTCTATGTATTCGACAGCACGGAGGATCTGATGGATTGTGCTGTGGCGAGACAATAATGACAGAGATTTGGCATATTGCAGACGATATTGGCGCCCGGCACTGGCCGCAACGGGACAGAACGGTTTGGGGACTGGCTGGTTGGAGAAGCCGGTGAGACACAGGGATGCCGGTATTTTTTTAAAAATAGCGTCTGCGGAAAGGTTGTAAGTATGAGAATCGGAATGGGATATGACGTACACCGTCTGGTGGAGGGAAGAGACCTCATCATCGGCGGCGTGAAAATACCTTATGAAAAGGGACTTTTGGGACATTCGGATGCGGATGTCCTGCTCCATGCGATCATGGATGCGCTGTTGGGAGCAGCGGCGCTGGGGGACATCGGGAAACATTTCCCGGATACAGATCCCGCGTACAAGGGTATTTCTTCCATAAAATTGCTGGAAAAAGTGGGCGAGCTGCTGGAAGAAAATCATGTGTTTATCGAAAATATCGATGCGACGATCATTGCACAGGCACCGAAGATGCGCCCGCATATCGATACCATGCGGGAAAATATCGCGAAAGCCCTGCTGATCGATGTGGGACAGGTCAATGTGAAGGCTACCACGGAGGAAGGACTGGGATTCACCGGCAGCGGAGAGGGAATCTCCTCTCAGGCAATCTGTCTGGTGACTACGCCGTTTGATCTTACGGCACAGGCGATGCAGGGCGGCTGCGGAAGCTGCAGCGGATGCCCGAAGAGCTGATAATTTCGGAAAATAAGAACTTGACAAATGGGTCGATAGGATATAGACTTTAATTAGAACAAGGTCTGTATACCATCGACCTTTTATAATGTTATGAGTGCAAAAAAGCCAATAGGATTGCATAATTGGCAAGTGCTGGATTAAGAAGGATACAAGGAGGAATGGGAATGTATCAGATGACGGAGACAGAATACAAATTTGCTGAGCTGATCTGGGAGGAGGAACCCATCGGTTCCGGAGAACTGGTAAAACAGTGCGCGGAGAAGTTCGGCTGGAAGAAATCCACTACCTATACGTTTATTAAAAAGCTTTGTGAGAACGGTATTTTCAAAAATGAGAATGCCATAGTATCTTCCGTATTGAATAAGGAGGAATACCACAGAGCCCAGGGGGAGGCTTTCGTGGAGAAGGCTTATGGCGGTTCGCTGCCGAAGATGATCGCAGCATTTATCCAGAGCAAGAAGCTCAGCGCAGCGCAGATCGCTGAGATCGAAGCTATGATCGAGGATTATAAGGGGTAGGGGTTGACAAAATACTATTGTGATATTAAAGGTTCTATGCTAAGATAAATTGCATAGGGCCTTTTTCTATTATCAGATCTATTTTCTATTAGAATCCAATGTCGGAGAAATTTTCCAATCCATTGAAATTAAGTAGAAAATATGCTTTTAACTTCATTTATGCAACTAAAAACAGTTGCAAAAAACAAGCAGAAAAAATATAATATAATTAACAAGTGGTACAAATGGGACAAAAGGAAAAACTAATTGAACAGTTAAAAAACAGACCTAAGACATTTACGTTTCATGATGCGGAAGTTTTATTGGATTATCTGGAATTTACGAAATCCAATAAGGGGAAAACCAGCGGTTCCAGAGTGATGTTTACCAGTGAGGAACACGGGAGTATATTACTGCATAAGCCGCATCCGCAAAAGGAATTGAAAGCATACCAGGTCAGACAATTATGTGATCTGCTGGAACAGGAGGGATTGATTTGAAAAATACGATGGAATATAAAGGGTATGTCGGCAGCGTAGAATTTTCCGAGGAGGATGGGATTTTTTTCGGAAAGGTAATGGGGATTCGTTCCCTGATCTCTTATGAGGGAACCGATGCCAGGAGTCTGGTAGAGGATTTTCATGGGGCGGTAGATGATTATCTGCAACTGTGTGAAGGACAGGGGAAAGCTCCGGAAAAAGCATACAAGGGAAGCTTTAATATCCGGATCGCGCCTGAGACTCATAAGCAGCTTGTGATCCATGCAACGGAATGCCAGATGTCACTGAATGAATATGTGAGGGAAACGTTGGAAAAAGCAGTGATGTAGGAAACTCCAGGGTTGACAAAACCCGTATTTTTGCATATCTTATTTAGTAGGAATTATCATATATGTAGTAAAGGCATGGAGCAGGAAAAGTACTTTTCGGTGGGACGCCAGAGAGAAGCTGTTAGAAGCTGGGAGCGGCTTTCGTCTGAGGAAAAGGAAGTGCGCCTGTGAGCTGATCCGGGGAACAGACATAAGTATCCGGATCCGGTAAGCACCCGTTATGTGCATGGCGTTTTACGCCAGAGTGAAGGGCATTGTCCCTTAAGTAGAGTGGAACCGCGGATAAATTCGTCTCTAAGATGAAGTTTATTCGCGGTATTTTTTTTCGAGGTGAGAACATGGGCATCATCAAAAATTTAAAAGAAGAAGTCCGTATTATCAAGGAACGTGATCCTGCGATCCATTCCTCCATGGAGGTTCTTTTGTATCCCAGTTTCAAGGTCATGCTCCATTACAGACTGGCGCATAAGCTGTATCTGAGCGGACATTATTTCTGGGCGCGGTATATCTCCCAGCGGGGCGTGCGCAAGACCGGCATCGAGATCCATCCCGGTGCACAGATCGGCAAAGGATTTTTCATCGATCACGGTAACGGTGTCATCATCGGTGAGACCACCATTATCGGCGACAATGTGACAATGTATCAGGGCGTGACCCTGGGAGGTACCGGCAAGGAACACGGCAAACGTCACCCCACCATCGGCAACAACGTCATGATCAGTGCGGGAGCGAAAGTCCTGGGATCCTTCACCATCGGAGATAATTCGAAGATCGGTGCCGGAAGCGTGGTCTTAAGCGAAGTGCCGCCCGGATCCACGGTGGTAGGTGTACCGGGGCGCGTGGTAAAGCGCAACAACGCAAGTCTCCCCCAAGAGACCATGAACCAGACGGATCTCCCCGATCCGGTGCGTGAGGATATCACGGTATTGCAGCGTGAGAATTCCGAACTGACCAACCGGGTACTGGAAATGGAAGATGAATTAAAGCAGCTGCGCAGGCTGGTGGTAATGAGTGCGGAGGCCGGGGAACAGCCCCAATCTGCAGAAAATGACAAGACAGTGTGATAAAATAAAGATAGATCATTGCAAAAATCGCAATTAGGAAAGGATAAACAATGAGCATTCAAATCTACAACACCTTAAGCAAGAGAAAAGAAGAATTCAAGCCCTTAGAGCCCGGCAAGGTAAAAATGTATGTCTGCGGACCTACCGTATACAACCTGATCCATATCGGAAATGCCCGCCCTATGATCGTATTTGATACCGTGCGCCGTTACATGGAATACAAGGGATATGAAGTGAACTATGTATCCAACTTCACGGATGTGGACGATAAGATCATCAAAAAAGCTAACGAAGAGGGCGTTGAACCCGGCGTGATCTCTGAGCGTTACATTGCAGAGTGCAAAAAGGACATGG
>ENA-ORPK01000192-ORPK01000192.1-human-gut-metagenome-genome-assembly--contig:-NODE-192-length-59880-cov-5.343051_pt1 | contig 59880 bp, 57 predicted proteins | sample MGYA00242139_ERZ509068 | MGnify/ENA primary metagenome ERZ509068 (study PRJEB26280, sample SAMEA2338687) | human gut metagenome | biome: human gut; feature: human-associated habitat; material: faeces...
TTCGCTTTTGAATTCGCTTGTTTCTTCCTTATTCGGTTCTTTATGCACATTGTTTGTGTGTATATTGAAAAAGCCCTTTAAGGGAATGCACCTTTAGCTCAGCTGGTAGAGCAACTGACTCTTAATCAGTGGGTCCGGGGTTCGAGTCCCCGAAGGTGCACCATAAGTCAGTGTTTTTGACGCACCGGGTCCACCCGTTCCCATTCCGAACACGGTAGTTAAGCGGTGCGGTGCCGACGATACCTAGCTGGAAGCGGCTCGGGAAAATAGGTCGACGCTGACACATAGTCGGTCTTTGTGACGCACCGGGTCCACCCGTTCCCATTCCGAACACGGTAGTTAAGCGGTGCTGTGCTGATGATACCTAGCTGGAAGCGGCTCGGGAAAATAAGTCGAGGCCGACTTTATTTATTCCTCTTTAGCTCAGTCGGTAGAGCACGCGGCTGTTAACCGCGGTGTCGTAAGTTCGAGTCTTACAAGGGGAGCCATATATGATAGACGAAATGCCTATCTACCTAAAAGCCCTTGATTTTCAAGGGCTTTTTCGTTTTTTAGGGGCAAAAAATACGACTATACGACGCAGGAAATCCACAATTTGAAAAAAATTTTAAAAAAACCTTGACAAAGAGTTTTGCGTCGTGTATAATACGAGTGTAAAAGGGAAAAGCGGCACAAACCGCAGGTAAAATTCCTTTCATAATAACTGAATACTTGTCGGCAAAACCGTCGTGAGGCGGTGACGCAAAGCCAAGGAACTTTTTTAAACGCGTATCGTCTTGAGGAAGACCGCGAGAAGGCGAGCCTGCGTTTGATAAAAAGAGTGCGCCCGGTTGCAATATAGTATCTTACGGATACTTATTGCAACTTTTTTTTATTCCGAAAATTATTAGTAATGGCACTATAACCGTGCGGACGGGCGAAAAGACGGGCTAAAAAAGAACAAACAGGCTGCAAGCCGTTTGAAATAAGAAAAAATTTTTTATGGAGGGCGTCAGAAATGACACAACACAAATCCGAAAGGAATAACAACAGAAAAACAGCGGTTATCGTAGCTTTGTTACTTGCGTTGGTCGCACTTTTGTGCTTTGGAGGATACACCTTCTCCAAGTACGTAACGCACGGCAACGGCACGGGTACGGCGCAGGTTGCCAAATGGGGTTACACCGTAGACGTAGACACTTCCGGAATTTTCGGCGAGAAGTATAAGAAAGAAGCGGGTGCTTTCAGCACGATAACCACCTCAAACGACGGACTTTCCGTTAAAACGGATACTACCGGCAAAAAAATCGTTGCACCCGGAACGACAGGTTCTATGACCTTTAAGGTCGGCGGCAAGGCGGAAGTTAAAGCAAGACTTTATATGGGTATAACGCCGAATCAAGATGTCGTACTTAAAATACAGAAAGGCGAAGACGCGGAAATAGTTTATAATCCCGTTAAATGGACGCTTAAAAAGAACAGTAATGTCGTACCCGGTGCGGAAAACGTAACTCTTATTGAAATCGCCGATAAACTTAATCATGAACCTGTCAGCGTGGGCGGAACATACGAAGCAGGCACCGAAGTACCCGAAACGACTTACGAACTCAGTTGGACGTGGGCGTTTGAAGGAACGGAAACCTTTACCGGTATAACCGTTAACGAACTCGACACGATTCTCGGTCAGCGCGCCAACAATGCAGCTTTTACGTATGCAGGTTGGACGATTAACGAAGCCGTTACGAGCATTGAGTTTGTCCTGGATGTAAAAGTAGAGCAGGTTGCTCAGTAATCGGGCAGAATAAAAAAACAAAGAACATTCGGTGCGCGCCCGATTTTTTCGGGCGCGCACCGAATAAAGAAAAACTTAAAAGCGATTCGGCTATTGCCGAACGATAAAAAAACAGACGAATGAAATATGACTTTAAGTTGACCAAAAACCCCGGGGCGGGCAAAATAAAGACGATGAAAGGCGCTAAACGGGTTTTTAACCTTGACGGCGACTTATTGTGTTTTTTAAAAAAGGGCAGGTTATATGACCTTAACGCAAAGGTTATCGCGCCTTGCGTGAGCGTGAAAGGGCTTTCCGAAGAAGAGATAGCCAAAACGCGCGGATATTGCGAAGACGGGAAAAAGGTTTATTTTTGCGGCGAAGAAACGGGAATAATAGAAAAGCGCGACCGTTTTATAGCGATATTGATATTTTTTATCCTGCTGACGTTGGTGGCAATAGTGGCAATGTCTGTCGCGACCTGCATCGCGGAGAAAAACAAGGTTAAAGAAGTTACCATAATCGATAAAGACGGCAGGTGGGAAGCGGACGCAAAGCTCGATATATTCGGTGACGAACTGCTTAAACCCGGAGCAAAAGGCGAATATCTTTTCGTGGTGCACAATCCGAACGCGTTCAGATTGAAATGCGATATTAAGATAAGTTTTACATACGGAAACGAAACGGAAAATCTTCCGATAATAATATATGCGCTTACGGTGAACGGCAAAAAAACAGAGATTAATAAAACGGAGAACGGATACTGCGTAAATGACGTGGTTATAAACGAAAACGCAAAAAATCCTTTTATGCTTGCGTGGGAATGGAAGTTTGATGGCGAGAGCGACGAGAAAGACACCGAAGCGGGACAGAAGGGCGAAAAATACGAGTGCGGAATTTTTATAACCGCCGAGGAAATTTAAGGTGAACCGAGATGGCTGAAGTAAATACTTCTACAAAAACGGGCGGTACGAGCGAAAACAAGAATCTTCGCGGCAGAGTTTTTTCTGCTATATGGCGGGTGATGCTGATACTTCTCGCAGCGGTCTTAGCGATATCGGCGTGTACGCTCGCTTACGATAAATTCGTGAAAAAATCTAAAATACCTTCCGTATTCGGGTATTCTGTGCTGATTGTAGCTTCGCCGTCTATGACGGGGGCGATAGAAGCGGGCGACGCGATTATAATAAAAAAATCCGATTCCTACGCGGTGGGCGACGTGATAACGTATTTTCCCGCGGACGAAAATTTTTCGGTAACGCACAGAATAGTGAGAATGGAAGGCGACAAGTTTTACACTAAAGGAGACGCTAATCAGAGCGAAGATCCCGACCCCGTGTTAATAGAGCAAATAGCGGGAAAAGTCGCCGTAAAGCTGGATAAGGTCGGGTATTTTATAGAATGGCTGAAATCGCCCATAGGAATAATTTTTGCGGCAACATTCATAGTGTTGTTGATTTTGATAATAGTTATAGAAGACAAACGGCGAGGAAATACGGACGCTGCCGATCCCGAAAGCAAGTGAAAACAAATTTCAGGGATTGTGCAGAAGTCGCGACGGGCAATCCCGAAAAAACCGAACCGCGTTAACGGAGAAAAAAGATGTTAAGAAACGAAGAAACAAAAAGGAGAAACAGCGCAAGATTAACTTTTGCGCTCGTTGTTCTTTTCGCAGCTCTTCTCGTTTCGGCGAGCGGCGTTTCTTTTGCGAAAAATTTTTCCTCCTCAACCGGAGGCGACAATGCGCAGGTTTCGGCTCTGATTATAGATTTACGGGTGAGTTCTTCCGATAATCTGATGATTGATTGTGGACAGGGAATCACGACCGCCGAGTATAACTTTACGGTTACGAATACAAAAGACGGGAAAACGGCGGAAACGTCGTTCAAATACGACGTGATCGTGACGTTGCCGGAAGCATTGCCCGAAGGCATTTCCATAACCGTGGACGGAAAGATCGGCACGGCTTCGTCGGACAGAAAAAAGGTTACGATTAAAGACGTCGGGCGTTTTGCGGCAGGGAATTCGCAAACGCACAATCATAGTCTTGTTTTTTCCGTAGTTAACGAAGGCTTCTTGTCGCGGGACTACGTTTTTGCTAATATAAGCGTTTCGGTGCGAGCCGAGCAGGTTTGTTAAACGAACGGAGAAAGTATATGAAAAATTTCACGAAAAAAATTCGAAGTAAAAGTATAATCGTATTACTCTCTCTGCTTTCGGTGTTTTTTGTTCTTTCCGTAACCTTCACCATGAGCAAATACGTGATAGAAAAGCAGGTAGGAAATATTACTTTGAACTTAACGAGCGTAGACACGCTTATACCGGGTTTGCAACTCAGAAATACTTTGGGTACTTCCGTGACGGAAGTTGTATTCGGACTGACGAAGGATTACGAGAATGAAATCGCAGGAATCGAGCCGATAAACGTCGACGTGCAAAAAAAGGGTAAAATAAAACTGTACGTTAATGGGACGAAAGCGTATATTCTTTCAGACCGAAAAATTTACGCCAATCCGAATTGCTTTCACACGTTTTATGAGCTTACGGAACTGACGTCCGTCGATTTTTCCAACTTTGAAACCGGAATGGTCACGAATATGCGCGGTATGTTTCGCGGTTGCACCAAGTTGACGGAGGTAAAAAACGTTACCTCGTGGAATACCAAAAACGTCGAGGATATGGAGTTCTTGTTTCGTGATTGTACTTCTTTGACGACGCTTGACCTTTCCGGCTGGAACACCGCAAAAGTAAAAATACTCTACGGAACGTTCTATAATTGTAGCGGTCTTACATCGCTTGACGTTTCCTCGTGGAATACTTCCGCCGTTACGAATATCGGCGACACCTTCTATGGTTGCAGCGGTCTTACATCGCTTGACGTTTCTAATTGGAATATCGATAAAGCCACGCAGATGCACTATATATTCTACAAATGTTCTTCCCTTAAGTCGCTTGACGTTTCAAAATGGAATACCGCAGGCGTTGCCGATATGTCGGGTACGTTTTTCGACTGTTCTTCCCTGACGTCGCTTGATGTTTCTTCATGGGACACCGCAGGCGTCACCGATATGAGTCATATGTTCAGAAATTGCGGCAGACTTACTTCGCTTGATGTTTCTTCGTGGGATACCTCGGACGTTGCTAATATGAACAATATGTTTTTGGGGTGCGGCAGTCTTACTTCGCTTGACGTTTCTTCGTGGGACACAGGCAAAGTCAGCAATATGCGCAATTTGTTTCGCGATTGCAACAAACTGACGGCGATAGACGTTTCTTCGTGGAACACCGAAAGCGCTAAGGATATGTTTTGTATGTTTTACGGTTGCGGCAATCTTACTACGCTTGACCTTTCCGGTTGGAACACCGGAAACGTTACAGATATGAGTCACATGTTCCTTAGTTGCGGCAGACTCGTTTCCGTATACGTCGGCAGCGGCTGGAATACGGATAATGTGTCCTCTTCCGGTAAGATGTTTGAGCAATGCAAAAAACTTAAGGGAGGGAAAGGTACTTCTTACGACAGCGCGCATACAGACAAAGCTTACGCCCGTATCGACGGCGGGGCGGAGAATCCGGGTTATTTTACAGATATAGCGTATAAACCGTAAAAGCAGATTCGATTATAATTGCATAACACCGATATTCGGCGGAAGTTCATTGCGGACTTTCGCCGATTTTTCATAAAAAAGCGTTTAAAATTTGCAAAAGTTCGGAGCAGATTGATATACTTAAAATCGGTCAAAAAGTTTGACGGGAATCTTTTTATAGATTTCGGAGAAGGCAATTCGGCGCAGGACCTCGGCGACTGCTATTATTGTATATCGAATAAAACAAAAGTCGAGTACAACTTTTTGCCATACAATCTAAAAGCCCTTGAATTTTAAGGGCTTTTTCGTTTGTAATCCGGATGTTTGTTTTTTCGATATGACGCACAGGACTTTTCGGTATCAACCGTCAGAACTGCCTCGTCTTCTTTTATTTCATTTTATCACCATACAGAATCCAATCGGGATCGTAGCCGTATTTCAGCCCGATCAGTTGGGCGAGTGACTGTGAGAGCTTGGAGTCACGTGCTGATGAGGAAATCTCGCTCGTGAGAATGCAGATATAATTCTGCGTCACACCGATGCTTTTGGCAAATTCGGTCTTGGTCTGCCCCTGCTCCGAAATGATCTTATTTAGCCTTTGCGCCAGTGTCACAGTCGTTTCCTCCGTTCTTCGATCGGTTCATCAGAGAGATATAGACGAGAAGCTCCTTTCGGGATTTGACATTGAGCTTTTCATAAATGTGAGAATTGTGATATTTCAAAGTGCTCTCTTTGATGTTCGCCGATTCCAGAATCTCCTTTGTGGACAGTCCTGAAACATAGTAGTCAAAAATCTCACGCTCGGTTTTGGAAAGGTCAGGGATTCTTTCAAGGAAAAATCGATATGATTCGGGATCAATCGTGTCGCGCGTCCGTTCTGCCAGCTTGTCAATTTCCGCCTGTGCGCGGTCGTATGCTTCTTTTGCTGTGTTTCGCTCTTCAATCAGTGAGGCGAGGTGGTCGGCACTTTCCTGTTCTTTGGAAGAAAGAAAGTCCAGAACATTGTTGATCTCTATAATGTCTGTGCGCTTACGTTGGCTGCTCTCGGTTTTGATCTGTTCCAGACCTTTCAGGACAGGTGTCAGATAACGGTGGCTGATATAGATACAGCAGAACACCGAAAGGACCACTAAAAGTAGCGCAAGAAATCCGATGCTCAGTGAATTTTTGAAATTCGCCTTTGCAAAGTCGGATTTAGGGGTCATGATAATTGTGGAAAATCCGGGTGAGGTGCCGTCGCCCGTATAACTGCGGACAACGCCGACAAAGTTCTCATTTTCACAACGGAATTCGGTCAACCCTCCGCCGATGTCCCGTATGGTCAGTGCGGATTCGGGGGTATAGTAATAATCATTGGATGCACCGCAGGCAAGAAAATTGATGTATGTATCGCTCTCGCTGACCTCCGCCATCAGACAGGTAGGGTGACTCAGCTTCGACACCTGACTGTGCAAAAGGGCAAAGTAGCTCTCCGAAAGTTCAAAACCGCAGATGCCGATAATCGAACCGCTCGTGTCACGAATCGGCAAGGTGATCAGCATTGCCCGCTCTGACATCCCGGGCAAGGTAAACAGCCCCGTGAAACGGTAGGATTGTTCCGGAGAAAGTCCTGTGTCGGCTGTCGCCGCTTCCCAATCGGGAAAGGAATCACAGCGGGTTTCCAACCGCCATTTTCTGTGCGGCATAACGCCGTTTTCCCGGCTCACCGAGGCGATTCCGCGATAAAGCACGGCGTCTCGGCGGTCACGCTCATAGCCGTTGACTTGCAGATACAGTCCGCTTTTTGTGACCTCTGCGGAATCGGGGTTCACCTGTCATACAAAGAAAGACGAAGCGGCTCATATACCGGGTGCAGAGGCAACGGAGATAACGGCTCAGACCTGCACGGTATGCGGATATGTCATAAAAGCTCCTCTTGGTCATACACACAGACCAACCATTGTAAGGAGAGTTGAACCCACCTGCGAAAAGGCGGGCAATATTGAACATTATAAATGCTCATGCGGCAAGCTCTATTATGATGCGGCAGCGACAAAAGAGATAACAAACGCTGCAAAGATCATTCTCTCCGCAACCGGTCACGCACGCGGAGGCGATTGGAAATATTCAGAGATTTATCATTGGCACGAATGCGCTGTATGCGGAGAAAGAATGGATACGGCGTTCCACAGAGCCGGCGCAGAAGCAACCGAAACAACTCCTCAGACTTGCGCTGTATGCGGATATGTTATAAAGGAAGCACTCGGTCATACACATTCGTTCACAGAGAAGAATACGGACGCAAAATATCTTAAATCCGCTGCAACCTGCAAAGCAAGCGCAGAATATTATTATTCATGCTCCTGCGGCGAAAAGGGAACGGAGACTTTCAAGTCGGGTGAAAAGCTCGCTCACAATTTCAAGACGGAATGGTCGAGTAACGGCGAAAAGCATTGGCACGAATGTTCTCTTTGCGGAGAAAAGAATAAAGAATCCTCTCATCGATTTGAATGGAAGACAGACAAAGCGGCAACCGCAACAGAAGCAGGTTCAAAGCATGAAGAATGCACGGTCTGTGGGTTCAAGAAGAATGCTGTGAAAATTGAGCCGACAGGCGCATCAACGACAACACCCGCCCAGACGACAACGGGCGGCACGACAGAGACACCCGAAGAGTCAGGCAACACCTGGATACTGATAGTCGTTGCGGGAGTCGTCGTCATCGGCGGAGGAGCCGCAGCAGCGGTAGTTGTCGTCAAGAAAAAAGAAGAAAACTGACAATCGAATGCCGGATAATTGAACAATTGAGAAAACCCAAAATAGCCCCCGTAGAAATACGGGGGCTTAATTTGTAAAAGGAAAGGGAAATGGATGCGTAAACAAACAAAATCAAGGACGCTGTATATTTTGAAATGCTTGTGGTTATATGATGATAATGAACACCGGACTTCTATCATATGTATGCAGTCGGTCTGTACGGCCTTGTAAAGTGCGCTGGTACATGAGCTTCACCTGCAAGCGATTGACAAATAAAAAATATTAATGTATAATATGTGATAATAAAAGTGATGTAATTGTACTAAAAGGAGATTCATATGCAAAGAGTATATGTAAAGGACATTCGTGATAATCTGGAAAAATGCATTTTGGTTCAAGGCTTTGTCGAAAATTTCCGTGATGGTAAAGCGATGTGCTTTATAGTTTTGAAGGACATTACGGGTAGGGTTCAGATAACTATAGAAAAAGATGAACATCCGGATCTTCTGCCCGCACTCGGTCAGATTACCCCCGATTCCGTAATATCGGTAATCGGTGTGGCGCATGAAAGCGAATATGTAAAAATGGGCGGCATTGAAATATTCCCAACCGAAATCAAGGTTGAGTCCATAGCTGCTGCTCTTCCCATACAACGCGAGGATATTCCCGCTACCAAAAAGAAGGCTGCCGTAGCTCGTTCCGGAATTGATGACCGTATGGATTATCGCTGGATTGATTTGCGTACGGATCGCAACCAACTGATTTTTAAGGCTCAGACGCTTTTTACCAAAGCTATGCGCGATTTTCTGTATGAACGCGGATTTTTGGAGATACATACCCCCAAGCTCATCGGTGCAGCGAGCGAGAGCGGCTCGGAGGTTTTTGAGGTCAAATATTTTGACCGCAACGCATATCTTGCTCAAAGTCCTCAGTTTTATAAGCAGATGGCTATGGCAAGTGGTTTTGACAGAATTTTTGAGGTCGGCCCCGTATTCCGCGCAGAGAAATCATATACCAACAAGCATACTACCGAGTTTACCGGCTTTGACGTAGAATTCAGCTATATCACTTCCTATCGCGATGTTATGAAGATGGAGGAGGAACTTCTTACCTACGCTTTGGCCAAAGTCAAGGACGAGCTTGGAAATCAGATAAAAGAAATATTCGGAATTGAGGTAGTAGTTCCTGCCACTCCGTTTCCTGTTATCACCTTGTCTGAATTATACGACAATCTGGAAAAGGATTTCGGCTACACGGTTCCCGACTCAGAAAAGGGCGATTTGACTACTGATGCCGAAAGGCTCAGCTATGAGTGGGTAAAACGCAAATATAATCACGAATTCCTCTTTATTACTGACTATTCAGCTGAAAAACGCGCATTTTATCATATGCGTGACGAGCATGGTGTTCCTCAAGGCTACGACCTTATTTGGCGTGGAGTTGAGATTACTACCGGTGCACAAAGAGAGCATAGATACGATATTCTGAAAGCGCAGGCAGAAGAAAAAGGATTGGCGGAGGATGTAAAATTCTATCTCGAATTTTTCAAGTACGGCTGTCCTCCTCACGGTGGTTTCGGATTGGGCGTAGACCGCCTTACTATGCTCTTTACAGGTCTGCATATCAACGAAGCGATGTTCCTTTTCCGCAGTCCCAAGCGTTTGACTCCGTAAATCTTATCAGTCCGTTGTTATAAAATCTTATGGCATCTATAAGCTCTCTCGTCAATCGGGAAGTGCCTATAGATGCCTTTTAATTAAAACGCAGCCAAGACTGAATATTGTTTTTAAGCTTTTGTATGCCAAGCAAAGAACACCGGAATATACTGCCGTATTCATTTCAAACCGCAATTTTCACAAAAAATTGATGAAAGTTTGTGAAAAGTATTGACAAGCGCACTTCGCCGTGATATACTCCCCATATAATTTCAAAATTGAATATCGTTTTTAGGTAGAGGCGCGGTGTTTATAAGTAACGCGAACGAGAAGTATCCGCTTCCGTGCGAAAGGAAACACTGCCGAGGGTACACGGTACGGATTTTGCCGTGTAAACCGGTATTGCAGATAATATCTGCCGTACTGTCACTTAGGTGGAGAGCTATCATTGGACTTGTTTTTTATTATTTGTCGCAGTGATGGAACGTCACCGCGACTTTTTCATTTTTGAGTTATAATTTCGGTTTTCTTAAAAGGAGAAAAAATTATGAAAAGATTTTTATCGGTAATATTGACATTTGCCATGCTTATCATGACGCTTGCTTCCTGCGGCGGCAGCAGAAAAAAGGTTGATATCTCCGGCGCGAAAAGCCTTTCGGAGATAAACGGCACGGGTGCAATAATAGCCGCACAGAGCGGTACGTTTCATCTTCAGGCGATGAATGAACAGATGAATGGTGTTACCAAAAAGGAATATAAAGATTTTTCGGCACTTCTTATGGCGCTTAAAAGCGGCTCGATAGACGGTTATATCGCTGAAGAGCCTACGGCTTTTGTGGTAACGCTGAAGGACGATACGATAGCTTATCTGCCTTTTGTAAACAACAAAAAGGGATTTTCCGTCACCGGTGACGATACGGGTATAGCGGTTGCTTTCAAGAAGGATTCGCCGCTTGTCGAAAAAGTAAACACCATTCTTGACGCTGTTTCCGAGGATACAAAGCTTGAGCTTATGAATCAGATATTCGAGGTATGCAAGGATACGGAAAAAGAACTGAACCTAACTTATGCGCTCACTTCCGACAATACCGATACGTCAAACGGCACACTGAAAATTTCAATGGAATGTGCATATGAGCCTTTCAACTGGACTCAGACGACGGCGGCAAACGGTGCCGTTCCGATAAAGGGTTCCTCAAACACATATGCAAACGGTTATGACGTTCAGATGGCAAAATATATTGCCGCAGAGCTGGGAATGAGTCTTGAAATCGTTGCAAACGAATGGGATTCTCTTATTCCCGCGGTACAGAGTGGTGCTGTTGACGGCATAATCGCAGGTATGAGTCCCACAGAGGAAAGAAAGCAGGAGGTTGACTTTACAAACTGCTATTACAGAAGCAACCTTGTTATAATCTATAATAAATAATTTTCAAAAGGATAAAGAACTGTGGAATTTTTCAATGAGGTTTGGGATATAGTTGTCAGATATCATAAGCAACTGCTCAGCGGACTCGGCTACACGATGCTTATTGCACTTGTGGGAACGGTCATAGGTCTGATCATCGGCTTGCTGACAGGCGTTATAAGAACGGCGCCGAAATCGCGAAACGGAGTTCTGCGCGTGCTTCACAAAATAATAAACGGCATACTTGCCGTTTATATCGAAGTATTCCGCGGAACGCCTATGATGGTTCAGTCAATGGTTATTTTCTGGGGATATGCGTTTATGAACGGCGGAAAAACTCTTCCGCTTGTTCCTGCTGGTATATTTATTGTTTCCATAAATACGGGTGCATATATGTCGGAAATAGTCCGCGGCGGTATAATTTCCATCGAAAAAGGACAGACGGAGGGCGCTTATGCCGTCGGAATGACGCACGCGCAGACTATGCTTTATGTCATTACTCCGCAGGTTATGCGCAATATTCTTCCGTCTGTAAGCAATGAATTCGTTATAAATATAAAGGATACTTCGGTTCTGAACGTAATAGGCGTTATGGAGCTTTATTATATGGCGGGCGTGATTACGAGAATGACGCTGAAAAACTTCGCCACATATACCGTAATATGCGTTATTTATTTCATTATGACTTTCGCCGTAACGCGTCTTCTCAGAGTTGCCGAAAAGAAGCTTGAAGGCTCATCGTCGTATACGATATGCGGTTCGCAATCCGATCCCGACGCCGAAATTCATATAAAGGAGGAAGAGTGCCATGGACAGCATAATTGAACTTTCTCATCTCAAAAAGTCTTTCGGCGAAAATGACGTTCTTCACGATATTTCATTTTCGATAAATCATGGCGATGTTATAAGCGTTATCGGTTCTTCGGGCTCGGGTAAGAGCACGATGCTTCGTTGCATAAACCTGCTTGAAACGCCTACGGAAGGAAAGATATTCTTTCACGGTCAGGGTATTCAAAGCAAGGCGGTTTCCCTTACCGAATACCGTTCAAAGGTTACGATGGTTTTCCAAAACTTTAACCTTTTCAACAATATGACAGCCTTCCGCAACTGTACGATAGGCACGGAAAAGGTGCTTGGTGTTTCAAAAGAGGAAGCCGAAGCGAGAGCGGAGAAATACCTTTCAAAAGTGGGTATGGCAGCATATAAAAACGCAAATCCACGTCAGCTTTCGGGCGGACAGAAACAGAGAGTTGCAATTGCCCGTGCGCTTTGTATGGAACCCGAAGTGATACTTTTTGACGAACCTACATCAGCACTCGATCCTGAAATGGTAGGTGAGGTGCTTTCGGTAATGAAATCGCTTGCTGCCGAAGGTCTTACGATGATAGTCGTAACGCACGAAATGGCATTTGCCCGCGATATTTCAAGTCGCGTTATCTTTATGGACGGCGGATATATCGAGGAGGAGGGTACTCCGGCGGAGATTTTCGGCAATCCGAAAAAACAGCGTACAAAGGAATTTCTTTCAAGATATTTTGAAAAATAATCAAAACGAAAAACGAACGGCTTGCCGTTCGTTTTTTGATGTAGGAATATCTTCAAAGGCTTATGATGAAAACCGCCCGTGCTTTAAGTACGGGCGGTTTGTTTTTTGTCATTTCAACTCTTCAAATGTATAGTATTCGTGATTTGCAAAAACTTCGGCGTAGGTGCCTTTTCTTGCACACAGAGTGACATACCTTATTCTGTAATTTTCTACCGTTTCGCCAGATGAGTTCTGAGACTGAACGATTTTTGCAAAAGCGTATTTTGCAATATATTCAACGTTCGAAGGGATTATTATAAGCGAAAGCGACGAACCGGCGTCAACTATACAGTATGCAGGCAGACGTTTTACATTTGAAGGAATGGTCATTGTCTGTATTGCGGATCTACCCTGATATTTTATCAGAACGCCGTCGCCCGCAACAACGAAGTCGCCTTTCTGGTTTGCAAGCCATTTTGTTGACTGGAATGCGTTTTCTCCTATATATATAACGCCTTTGGGAACCGAGAAATCATAAAGCTTGGTGCAGCCTGCGAAAGCTCCGGATGAGATAATGTTGAGCGTTGAAGGGAGCGAAAGCTTTGTAAGCTTCGTGCAGCCGGAGAATGCGCTTGATGAAATATATTCAGTGCCTTCTTCAAACGTTACCGTGTCAAGCATGGTGCAGTAAGCAAAAGCCATAGCTTCAACGGTTTTAACTCTTGCGGGAATTGTGACGTTTACAAGAGCATCACAGCCGTAAAACGTTCCTGCGGTTATTGACGTGTCTTCCGAGCCTACATATATTCTCGTAAGACTACGGCATCCGTAGAATGCGCCCGAGCCTACTTTTTTAAGTCCCGGCAGCTCGCCTACATCCTTTATAAGAACACAGTCGGTAAACGCCGAAGATGAGATCTCTTCAATATTTGACGGGAGCGTTACAGATGAAAGCTTCTTGCAGGATTCAAATGTACGTTCGGGAATAACGGTGAAGCCGTACTCAATTACCACGCTCTCTATTCCCGAAGCGGAGAACACGCCTATTCCAAGCGATTTGAGCGTTGCGGGAATGACCGCTTTTTTGAACTTTACGCACTTGCTGAACGCAAAGTCGCCGATAGATTCTATGGAGGGAGTTATCTCAAAGTCCTCAAGAAGGTCGCATGCAAAGAATGCATATGTGCCAACGGACGTTATGTCTTTTGAAAACTCGATTTTTGAAAGTACGGTGCAGCCTGTGAACGCAAACGACGGAATGATCGTTATATGCGGAGCATAAATGCTTTCAAGCGAAGAGCAGTTCTGGAAGACGAACGGACCTATCGTTCTTACGTTTTCAAGCTTTATGCTTTCAAGCGAAGAGCAATATCTGAAAGCGTATGCTTCTATTTCCGTTGTAGCCGACGGAACTGTTATATCTGTGAGCTTTGTGCAGTAGTTGAACGCATACTGCGATATTTTCTTTACGCCGGACGGAATGTCTATTTTCTTTATTGCGCTGCATGAGTCGAACATGCCTGTCGGGATCTCTGTAAGAGAGGAGGGAAGCTTTACGCTTTCAAGCGAAGAGCAACCTCTGAAAAGGAAAGCGCCGATGTCGGTCACAGCTTCGGGGATCGTAACCGATTTAAGCGAGGTACAGTCAAGAAAAACATACGAGCCGAGCGTTTTGAGCGATTCGGGAAGGACGATCTCTTCAAGAGATTTACAGGAGTAGAATGCGTTTCCGCCGATTTCCGTTGTACCTTCGCTTATTACAAGCTTTTCAAGGCCTGTTATTCCGGCAAATGCGCCGCCCTTTATCTTTTTTACATGAGAAGGAACGGTGAACGCTCCGTCGTTTATTGCGGATGAAGATACGGGGAACATTTCAAGAACGCCGCCGTTTTCGCTGTAAAGCACGCCGTCCTCGGAAGAAAACTTTGTATTTCCGTTTTCAACCCAGAATGAGGTTATTCCCGAGCAACCGTAGAATGCGCCATAGCCTATATCGGTAAGTGAGGCGGGAATTTCAACAGCGAATTTATTTCCGCTTGCGGTCGCACATCCTGCAAAAGCATAGCTTCCTATTGAAGTAAGCGAGCTTGCATCGGAAAAGTCGAGCGATACGGAGGTGCAATTCTGAAACGCGCTTGCACCGACGGTCTTTATGCTTTTTGCTATTTTGAATTCTTTAAGAGCGGTGCATCCGTAGAATGCGTCGTCGCCGATTTCCGTTATGTTACAGTTTCCGTGAAAGTTTATCTTTTCAAGCGAGGTGCAGCCCATAAATGCACCGGCACCTATCTTTGTGACGGAAGAATATATTGTAACTTCTTTAAGTGTGGTGCTTGCGGCGAATACCGAGTCGCCTATTGCGCCGACGGCGTATTTGCCGTCTATTCGGCTTATGGTTATAACGGTTTCGTCCGTGCCGGAGTAGGCAACTATCGTCGCCTTATTGTTTTCGTCCAGCGTGTATCTGTAAAGTCCGTTTTTGCTTGTCATGATCTTTTCGTCGGCGGCTGATACGCACAGCGCGGCGGCGCAGATCATAAAGCACGCTGCAAGTATGATGGAAATTATAGTTTTTCGCTTCATTTTCGGTGCCTTTCTTTTTTATTGCCGTTTGATTTACAAAAAAAGAGGTTAAATCTTACAATAGTATATCATAATAAAAGTATGTTTGCAATAATAATCGGAGTTTGTTTTGTAAAGTATTTTTGAATTTAAAGCTTTTTAAGACTTTTAAGCCCGCAAAGAACGAGAAACGCGCCGAATAATTTGCGAAGAAGTGAAGGACTTATGCTTTTGGCTATTGCAAGTCCGATAAACGCACCGATTATTCCGAATGCTCCGATGAAAATAACGGCAAGCGGATCGATGTTCCTTTTCTTTATGTGTATCGGCACGGCACTCGTTGCGCCTGCAATGAAAAACGAAAGGTTTATCCCCTGTGCGGCAAGTTGAGCCGTATCGCACACAAGGGTGAGATAAATAACAAGAAGTCCGCCGCCTCCTACGCCTGTGCCGGCGAGCGCGGAAGCGACGAAAGCTACGATGGCATCGAGTATTTTCATAATTTTATCATCATGCTTATGCCCGCCCACACAACGAGCAGAGCAAAGATCAGTTTCATTGTTTTCGAGCTGAGTTTTTCGAGAAGGATAGCTCCGAGAACGCCGCCCGGCACGGCGGCAAGCATATAAAGGGCGCTGTCCGAAACAGAGAAACATCCGCTTGAAAGATAGAACAGAAGCGAGGCCATAGACATTATAACGGATGAGCAGAGCGTTATCGCAAAGATGTCCTTTGTACTGTATGAGCTGTCTTTAGCATATATTTTTGAAAGGAACAGGACGGTAAGTATTCCGCCTCCGGTGCCGAGAAGGCCGTTTACAATGCCGGAAAGTATGCCTGCAAGGGCAAAAAGCATACTTCTTTTTTTCGCTTCCGAACGGAGTGCGATTTTTTCATTCATTTTATTTTTATTTTCCTTATTTTCGGTTGTATTTTATTTTATTTTATGCTATAATTACTTTGTTATACTGGCGGAATAATATTTCGCACCGCAAAGTGATATAGCGGTCTGGAGGATATTTTGACCTTAATTGAAGCTGTTGTTTGCGGAATAATTCAGGGCGCGGCGGAATTTCTGCCGATATCAAGCTCGGGACATCTTGCTCTTCTTCACGCGATGTTCGGGCTTACCGACCCCGAAAGCTGTGTAACGTTTGACGTTATGCTTCACCTCGCCACGCTTGCGGCGGTGATATGCGTCTATTCAAATGATATATTTTCGCTTATAAAGGCGATATTCACAATGCCCGCAAAGCTTTTCACGGGAAGGGCTAAGGAGCTTTCAGGCGCGGAACGCTTTGCTCTCTATATAATTATCGCTACCGTTCCGCTGGGATTTGCGTTTTTTTTGGAGGACGCGGTAACCGGCATCGCGGCAAGCCCTAAGGTTATCGGAATTGTGCTGATACTTAACGGTTTTATGCTTCTGCTCGGAGACAGAGTGGGAAAAGGGAACAGATCTTCCGAAGAGCTCGGCGCGCCGAGAGCTCTTGCCGTAGGAGCGTTTCAGCTTGCGGCGATAGTTCCCGGACTCTCGCGATCAGGCACAACGATAACGGGAGGACTTATATGCGGACTTGACCGCGGGCAGGCGGTGAGGTTTTCGTTTATAATGTCGGTGCCTGCAATAATCGGTGCAAACCTTGTACGTGCTGTGCGAATGGTCAGATCGCCTGTCGAATCCTCACAGCTCGGAGTTTACGCCGTGGGGATGGTATTTGCGGCGGTTACGGGATTTTTCGCATTGAAGTTGCTGAGCTATATCGCCGAAAAAAAGAAGTTCGGAATATTTTCAATCTACTGCTTTGCCGTAGGAGGCGCGGCAGTGATATTCGGATAAAAACAGGGAAGAAGAAAACGGAGGAAAATAAATTGGCTGAAAAGAAAAATACATCGTCGAAAAACGATAAGCGCAAGAGCGCCGAATTTGTAGAGGAAGAGATCGATAAGAAAAGCAAACCGCAAAAGGAGAAAGTGCCTTCGGATCCTTCGTCTGTCGGGAATCAGATAAAAACGATAGTTCTGTTTGCCGTTGCGCTTTTTGTGGGAATATGCTTTATCTGGCGCGACAGCGTAGGTATTATAGGAAGATTTATATTTGAAGGACTTTTCGGAATATTCGGCGGTTCGGCAATACTTGTGCCGTTGCTTTTGCTCAATCACGCCATATTTCATAAGCGCGACGTTGAAAGCGGCGCGGTAAGATATAAATGGAGTTTTTCAGTACTTACCGTATTTTTGCTTTCGATGACAGTTCACTCCATACTCGGTCTTTGCAAAAAGGTCACTCCCGACGAAACGGTGGGAAGCCTTTTTGAAAACGGAAAGGCACTTGTCGGCGGAGGCGCCGTCGGAGGCGTGTGCGCAAACTTCCTTTCAAAAGGAATAGGCTATATAGGCGTACTTATTTTCTCGCTTGTGTTCTTTATTATACTTTCGATATTCCTTTTCGGATTTACTCCCGCAATGTTCTGGGAAAGAGCAAAGTTCTACGCCGTTCGCAAAATGGAACGTCGTGAGGAAAACAAAGGCAGAAAAAAGGAGGCAAAGAAAGTTTCCGAAAAGGAAGCCAAAATGCCTGTCAGCCGTCCGGGGGACAATGATGAAAATCCTGTTGCAACCGAAAGAACTCCGCGCCGGCGTGGCGAAATAGACGACGATATATTCTACGATTCGGACGATCTGTTCTCGGGTGACGAAAGAGATGCTGCGCCCGGAGGCAAAAAGTCAAAGAACGAAGATAATATTTACGATATTTACGATATTGACGAAAAGCCCGCGACAAAGAAAAATGTCCGCACGGAAATAATCGTTCCGGTTGAAACAATGAAAAACGACGACGATGACGACTACGGTCTCGATTCGATATTCAATGTTCCGGAAAGCGAGGAGGCAAAGGAAAAATTCTCGCGCAGAAAAGACGATTATTATGACCCCGACGAGTCGGAGGCACAGGCTGAAATAAAAGTAAAAAAGGAAACGCTGACTCCGAAGCGGCAGAGACCGGCAAGAGAGCCGAAGTCCGCTGCGATAGAGCTTCCGCCGGCGGCGCCCGAAAAGCCAGATTATATTTTCCCGCCGATAGATTTGTTGCCGTATAAGGAGCAGACAAGCGGCGACTCTCAGAGCGAAATGACGATAAGCGCACAGAAGATAGTCGATACACTCGAAAACTTCAACATTCATACACGCGTTGTGGGGATTTCGCGCGGACCTGCCGTAACAAGATACGAGATTGCGCCTGAAATGGGAACAAAGGTCTCTGCTATAATAAACCGTTCGGACGACGTATCGCTCAGCCTTGCTTCAACAGTGCGTATTTCGGGCGTTATCCCCGGAAAGAGCGCAATCGGCATAGAAGTGCCGAACAAGAACGTTTCGATTGTTTACCTGCGCTCGCTTATTGACAGCGACGAATTCAGAAATGCCAAGAGCAAGGTAACTGCCGGACTCGGCGTTGACCTTGCGGGAACAAAAGTGTTTCTTGACGTTGCAAAGATGCCTCACCTGCTTATCGCTGGCGCAACGGGCATGGGTAAATCGGTATGTATGAACTCGCTTATAGTAAGTATTCTTTACAAGGCGAGACCTGACGAGGTGAAATTCATATTCATAGATCCCAAAAAAGTTGAGTTCAGTATGTATAACGGAATACCGCATTTGCTTGTTCCCGTTGTGTTCGACCCGAAGAAAGCAGCCGGTGCACTTCACTGGGCGGTGACGGAAATGGAACGCAGATACGATATTCTTGAGGCTACGGGAAAGAGAAATCTTGCCCAGTACAACGAAGCGACAAAGGATGATCCAAGTGCCGAAAGACTTCCGCAGATAATTATAATTATAGACGAGCTTGCGGATCTTATGACGACAGCTCCCGACGATGTTGAGACATCGATAAACCGCATTGCGGCAAAGGCAAGAGCGGCGGGTATGCACCTGATAATCGGTACGCAGCGTCCGTCTGTCGACGTTATCACAGGTACGATAAAATCGAATATTCCTTCGCGTATCGCATGTAAGGTATCTTCACAGATAGACTCAAGAACGATACTTGATACAGCCGGCGCGGAAAAGCTGATAGGACGCGGCGATATGCTGTTCTCTCCCGTCGGTTCTATGTCACCGACGCGTGTTCAGGGCGCATTTGTTGACGAAGCGGAAATAGAAAAGATAGTTTCGTTTATAAAAGAACACAGCGAAGAAAAGGAATATGACAGCAAGATAGTCGACACCATAAACAAAGAAGCTGAACTTTGCGGAAAGAAGGGCAAGGCTCAGTCGAGCGCAGGTGACGACGGAGAGGGCGGCGACGAGCCCGAAGACAATATGCTGAAAGCTGCAATCGAGCTTGCAATAGACGAAAAGAAAATATCCACATCTCTTATTCAGCGCAGACTTTCGCTCGGCTATGGCAGAGCCGCAAAGCTTATCGACGTTATGGAGCGCAGAGGAATAGTGAGCGCTCCCGACGGTCAGAAGCCGCGTTCGGTGCTTATCACGCGCGAGCAGTATTATGAAATGCAGATGAGAGACAGCGGAAAGACACACAATAATGACGAGGAGGATGAAGCTCCATGGGAAGACTGATAGTAATAGACGGGCTTGACGGCTCGGGAAAAACAACGCAAAGCGAGCGACTGTATAGTGAGCTTGTGGCTCAGGGAAAGAGTGTAAGGCTTATTTCTTTTCCGGATTATAAAAGCAAATCGTCAACGCTGGTAAAAATGTATCTCGGCGGCGAATTCGGCACGGATCCCGAATCCGTAAACGCCTACGCCGCGTCAACGTTTTACGCGGTTGACAGATACGCTTCTTTCAAATGCGATTGGAAGGAGTTCTACGAAAACCCCGATTCGGTTGTAATTACGAACAGATATACAACATCAAATGCGGTGCATCAGCTTGAAAAGATAGACAGGGAAAAATGGGACGAATACCTTTCGTGGCTGTTTGATTTTGAATATAACAAGCTCGGAATACCTTCTCCTGATCTTGTTATGTTCCTTGAAATGAAGCCCGATATAGCGCTTGAGCTTGTAAAAAAGCGCAGCGCGGAAACAGGTCAGAAGCAAGACATTCACGAGCTTGATCCCGATTATATGCACAGAAGCTACAAAGCGGCGCTTTACGCCTGCGACAAGCTCGGCTGGAAGCGTATAATCTGCTCCGACGGGAAAGAGCCTTTGTCGGAGGATGAAATAGCGGCACTCGTGCTTGAACAGGCAACGATGCTGCTTGATATAGCTTAATGATTCGGAAGTGATATTTATGAAAAAAGTAATACTGTTTTTTGCGGACGGTACAGAAGAAGTGGAAGCGCTTACGGCAGTTGATATACTCCGCAGAGCGGGTGCCGAAGTGACCGTTGCGGGACTCGGCGGGGTCGAAAGAACGGGTGCTCACGGTATAACCGTGAAAACGGATGTCGCAGCAGATGAGCTTTGCGGAAGCGAAGCCTTCGATATGGTCGTGCTCCCCGGCGGAATGCCGGGAACGACAAATCTCGGCGCATCGGAAAAGGTCAGGAATTTTATAATCCGTGCGGTAAATGAGGACAAATTTATAGGCGCGATATGCGCCGCACCGACAATTCTCGGCGGTATGGGGCTTCTTAAAAACAGGAGTGCGACCTGCTATCCCGGAATGGAAAGCGGTCTTGGCGGAGCTTTGTACACCGGCGGAGACGTTTGTCGCGACGGCAAAATAATAACGGGAGCGGGCGTCGGCGCGGCGGTGGAATTTTCACTTGTGCTGACGGAGGCTCTGTTCGGCTTTGAAACAGCCGGAAAAATAAGAAAAAGTATAGTGGCGGACTGATAATTATGTATGAAATTCGTAAACACAAAACAGAAATAAGAGAATATTATATAGAAAAACGCCGTGCCCTTGAAGACACCGTAAAGGCGGAAAAGGATGCAAAGGTAAGCTCAAATGTCGTAGCCAGCGCAACGTATCGATATGCGGATATTCTTCTGCTTTACATGCCGAAGGCTGACGAAATAGACATAAAGCCCATTGCGCTTGCGGCGCTTGAAGCGGGGAAAAAGGTTGCTTTCCCCCGTTGCAATCCCGATGACAGGAGCATGGTTTTCCATTATGTCTCCTCGCTCGACGAGCTTGAAGAATCTACCTATGGACTTCTTGAGCCGAAAGAGGACGCAGAAGCTTTTGACAAAGCAGATTGCGAAAAGAAAAACGTTATATGTGTGATTCCCGGTATAGTTTATGATAAAAAGGGATATCGCATAGGCTACGGCGGCGGATATTATGACAGATATCTTTCTTCGTTCAAGGGGACGAAGGTAGGCGTTGCATATACCGATTTTATTGCCAACTCCGTTCCGCACGGCCGTTTCGACCTTGCCGTGGATGTACTCATAACCGAAAGAGGAATATATGCAAAAAAATAAAAGCAAGGGCGGACTTTCGGGGCCGCCCGCGCTCGTATTGCTGATATCTTTTCTTATGATAGTTCCCACGTTTCTCAACTTTGGAAGTATGGACAAGCCCGGAGCGGGATATGTGGCGATAATTGCGTTGCACATTATAATTTTCGGATTTCCTGCGGCGTTTTACTGTTATATAAAAGGTAAAGGCTTTGCCAAAAGGATAAAGCTTTCTCCGCCGCGCGGAAAAAGCTTCGGAGTGACACTTCTCGGTGCGGTTTTGCTTATGCTGCAAAGCTGCATACTGAAATTCGGCGTATTTTATTTTGGCTATGATTATTCGGCTTACACTCTTTACGGAAGCAGCTTTTCGGTAAAGGCGGATTCTCTCGGTGGGATAATACTCCCCGTAGCAGCGCTTGCAATAGTTCCCGCCATAGCCGAAGAGCTTGTTTTCAGGGGAATAGTCTTTACCGAATATTCCAAAACGGGATTTTTCTGCTCAGCGATCGCTTCGTCTTTGCTTTTTGCTTTTATACACTTCGATTTTGCACAGTTCCTGATTTATTTTCTGGACGGAATGCTTTTGTGCTTTATTGTTTTTCTTACGGGAACGGTGACGTCGGCGATAGTGGCGCACATTCTTTATAACATATTTGTGCTTTTCGGAGAGAAATATGTCTGGCTGTTTTCGTCAAATCCGGACAGTGAGCTTCTTTTCTGGCTTATACTTATAGCGCTCTATCTGCTGTTTGCCTTTATTTTTTTAGGCACGGCGGAACGATGCATGCTGAGACGCGCCGAAAATGGGGACGAGCCTCCGGCGGTGCTCCCGAAAAGCGCTTTACCTGCGGCATATTTTGCGGTCTTCACAGCAAAGCCTATGCTTATTGAGATTGCTTTGTTTGCAATAGTTTCGCTTATAGGATTGCTTTGAGCGATTTTGCCGCATAAAAAACGTATCCTTTCGCAGAATATATAAAAATATCCTGCGGAGGAACAAAAATTGAAAAAGAACAAGGCGAAAGGCGCAGTTATCTTTATATTTTGCGTCGTGCTTATATCGGTTATTGCGTCGTATGCCATATGGGCGGTGACGGTGGATGTTTTTGCGTTTAACGACAAAAAAGAAGCTCCCGTTAACGTTACGATACCTGAGGGCGCGGAGCTTTCCGATGTGGCAAAAATATATAAAGAAGCCGGACTTATAAAATTCCCTGTCATTTATGAGCTTTATTCAAAGCTTCGCGGCGACGACGGAAAGTATCTGTGCGGGAGAGTTTTCGCTTTCACCTTCGCTTTGCTATGACGAGCTCAGAGGTGCCATAAAAAACAAAAGCGGCACCCGCGCGCAGATAAAGCTGACATTTCCCGAGGGAAGCACGGTTGAAAATATTATTGATATTTTCACTTCGGCCGGTATAGGAACGCGCGAAAAATTCATATCGGTTATAAACGAGTTTGACTTCGGATTTGATTTTCTTCGGAATATAAAAACGGAGGGAAGGATATATCGGCTTGAAGGTTATCTTTTTCCCGACACATATTATTTTTACTCGGATTCCACCGAGACCGAAGCAATATATAAAATGCTTGAGAATTTTGACAGGCGTTTTACCTCAGATATGAGAAAAAGGGCTGAGGAAAACGGCTTTTCCGTAGACGAGGTGTTGACTCTTGCCTCAATAATAGAAAAAGAGGCGTATTACAAAGCTGATATGCCGTATATATCATCCGTTTTCCGAAACAGGCTTTCATCACGCTCGATGCCGCGACTTGAAAGCGACGCGACGGTGGTTTATGCCGTCGGGGGCGGAAAAAATACAGGCTCACCGATAAAGGAGGAGCTTGGAACGGACTCTCCCTACAACACTTACAAAGTAAAAGGATTGCCTCCCGGTGCTATATGCTCTCCGGGACTTGACGCAATAGAAGCGGCGATATCGCCTGCACAGACCGATTATTATTATTTTATTTGCACAAAGAAAAAGACGGCGGTGTTCTCCAAAACGTATGCGCAGCATATGAAAGCCATCGCCGCAGACAAAAACAGCTGAAAGGATCTATTTTATGCCTGAGCTTCTTTCCCCTGCGGGGAATTTTGAAAAAATGAAGGCCGCACTCCGCTATGGGGCGGACGCCGTATATATGGCGGGAAAACGTTTCGGAATGAGAAGCGCCGCCGAAAACTTTACCGACGAAGAGCTGCGCGAGGCAATAGCCTATGCCCATGCTCTCGGCAGAAAGGTGCATATAACGGTGAACACTTTGCCGCGTACGGGCGAATATACTGCGCTTAGAGATTATTTTGAATTTCTCAAAGAGATAGAACCCGACGCGCTGATAATAGCGGATGCGGGAGTTTTCGCACTTGCAAGAGAGGTTCTGCCCGAAATTGATATACACGTCTCCACTCAGGCGGGGATAGTGAGCGCCGCAGACTGCCTTTTCTGGCGGTCGCTCGGTGCGAAAAGAGCGGTGCTTGCAAGGGAGCTTTCGCTTAAAGAGATAACGGAAATAAGGGAAAACGTTCCCGACGATTTTGAAATAGAGACGTTTGTTCACGGTTCAATGTGCGTTTCGTTCTCGGGCAGATGTCTGCTTTCAAATGCACTTACGGGCAGGGACGGTAACAGGGGTGCGTGTGCTCAGCCGTGTCGCTGGAGCTACACGATAAGCGAAGAAAAACGCAAGGATTCCCCATTGCCGATAGAAGAAACACCTGACGGAACGTTTATAATGAGTTCAAAAGATATGTGCATGGTAGAACATATTCCGGAACTTATCCGCGCGGGAATATCGTCGTTCAAGATAGAAGGACGAATGAAAAGTGCGTACTATACCGCTGTTGTTACGAACGCTTATCGTGCGGCGATAGACGGCTATGAAAAGCTTGGCGATGATTATACTTTTGACAGTCGCTGGATGCGTGAGCTTGAATCGGTCAGCCACAGAGAATACGGCACGGGCTATTTTTACGGTGCGCCGTGCGATGACGCCAACACAACGTCATCTCTCGGTTATATCCGTGACAAGGCGTATCTTGCCGTGGCGACGGGCGCAGAGCGTGACGGAAAATATCAGTTCCGCCAGAAAAATAAGCTTTCGGCGGGAGAATATGTTGAAATAGTTTCTCCCGGAAAGTTCGGTCGCGGGTTTACCGCCGAAAAAATATTCGATGAAAACGGGGCGGAGATTGAAAGCGCACCGCATCCCGATATGAAATTTTTCCTTTCCGTGCCGTTTGAAGTGACGGAGGGCGACATTCTTCGCGGCGGAAAATGATAATTTGGAGTAAAATTATCATTTTATATATTGAAAAAGTAAAATAAAGATGATATACTACATAGGAAAATTTTATAATTAGCGAGGTATATAAAAATGACTTACAACAAAAAGTCGATAGAAGATATCGACGTTGCCGGCAAAAGAGTCCTTGTAAGATGTGACTTCAACGTACCTGTAAAGGACGGCGTTATCACAAGCGACAAGAGAATAACAGAAGCGCTTCCCACAATCAAATACCTTGTGGACAAGAACTGCAAGGTCGTGCTTTGCTCTCATATGGGCAAGCCTCACAACATTTTTGACAAAGAGATCAAGCTTTCAAAGAAGGAAGCTGCCGCCGTTGACGCTCTTCCCGAAGAGGAAAGAGAAGCCGCAAAGGCAAAATATATTGAAAAAGCTCAGGGCGACAAGCAGAAGTTCTCCCTTAAGATCGTTGCGGACAGACTCAACGAATATCTCGGCGGAATAGTTACTTTCGCTGAGGACACAGTCGGCGCGGACGCTCAGGCAAAGGTTGCAGCTCTCGAAGGCGGAAAGATCGTTCTTCTTGAGAACACACGTTTCACAAAGAAGGAAGAAAAGAACGATGAAGAATTCTCAAAGCAGCTCGCTGCTTTCGGCGACATCTTTGTAAACGACGCTTTCGGCACCGCTCACAGAGCTCACGCTTCCACAGCAGGCGTTGCTATGTACGGCGGACTTCCCGCAGTTTGCGGATACCTTATTCAGAAAGAAATAACCATCATGGGCAAGGCTCTTGATGACCCGAAGAGACCGTTTGTCGCTGTTCTCGGCGGCGCTAAGGTTTCAGATAAGATCGGCGTTATAGAAAACCTTATAGACAAGGTTGATACGCTCATCATCGGCGGCGGTATGGCTTATACGTTCTTCAAGGCTTTCGGTCAGAACGTAGGTACGTCAATCTGCGAATACGATAAGCTCGATATTGCAAAAGCAACAGTTGAAAAAGCAAGAGCAAAGGGCGTAAACTTCATTCTTCCCGTTGATAACATCATCGGCAGAGAATATGATGAGAACACCGTTCATATGAGAATGTATTCAAACGCTATCCCGGACGGTTGGATGGGTCTTGACATCGGCGATAAGACAAGAGAGCTTTTCTCAAAGACCATAACAGGCGCGGGCACTGTTGTATGGAACGGACCTATGGGCGTTTCCGAATGGAAGAACTTTGAAGGCGGCACTTGTGCTGTTGCGGAAGCTATCGCAAACAGCGGCGCAGTATCTATCATCGGCGGCGGCGATTCCGCAGCGGCTGTTGAAAAGCTCGGCTTTGCCGATAAGATGACGCACATCTCCACCGGCGGCGGCGCTTCGCTCGAATTCCTTGAAGGCAAGGAGCTCCCCGGAATAGCTTGCCTGCTTGATAAATAATTTCGGAGGCGATTTATAATGGATAAGACAAACAGAAAAGCCGTTATAGCCGGCAACTGGAAAATGAATATGACTCCCGCCGCAACGGAAGCTTTTATAAAGGAGCTTACTCCCGCAGTTGCTTCCATGCACGGCTGCGAGATAGTTCTTTGCGTGCCTTTTGTTGATATAGCTACTGCCGTAAAAGCTGCGGAAGGCACAAATATAAAGATAGGCGCGGAAAATGTTCACTTTGCTGAAAAGGGAGCCTACACGGGCGAAATTTCGGCTGAAATGCTTTGCGCTGTCGGCACGGAATATGTTATCATCGGTCACAGCGAAAGAAGACAGTACTTCGGTGAGACGGATGTGACCGTCAACCAGAGAACTCTTGCCGCTCTTAATGCCGGACTTAAGGTTATCCTTTGCGTAGGAGAAACGCTTACCGAGCGTGAGCAGAATATCACAACGGAAACCGTTTCACGTCAGACAAAGATCGCTCTTATGGGTGTGACGGCTGAACAGGCAAAGAACGTTATCATAGCATACGAACCTGTATGGGCTATCGGAACGGGCAAGACTGCTACGGCTGAACAGGCTGAAGAGGTCTGCGCGGCTATCCGCAGTGTGGTTGCAGGCATATATGATGAAAAGACCGCTCTCGGAATGACGATTCAGTACGGCGGATCAATGAACGCAAAGAACGCGGACGAGCTTCTTTCGATGAAAGACATCGACGGCGGACTTATCGGCGGTGCGTCACTTAAAGTACCCGATTTCACAACGATAATCACAGCGGCTCAGAAATAAATCAAAATGAAACAAATGCGGACGGCAAACAAGCCGTCCGCATTTTTTATCGGCGCAGTCATAATTCGGGATGAGCTTTCATATTCATTAAGTGAACAAAAGCGAAAGGAAAAAGAATATGAAAAAGTACATATCGGTTATAATGGCTGTTATTTTTGCACTTGCGTTTTCACTTTCCGTATATGCCGGAGGAGGCGGAGATACTGAAGCTTCGGGCGATGTGGGTGCGGCGGTTGAATACGGAAAGACCGTAGATGCAGTAAGTGCGATACTTATGGAGGCAGACAGCGGCACGGTGCTTTATGAGCAGAATGCGGATGAGGCACTCTGTCCCGCGTCGGTGACAAAGACAATGACGATGCTTCTTGTCCTCGAAGCTGTCGATTCGGGAAAAATATCGCTTGACGATATGGTTTCGGTAAGCGAAAATGCGGCGTCTATGGGCGGCTCGCAGATATTTCTTTCACCCGGCGAAACGATGAGCGTAGACGATCTTCTTAAAAGTATGATAGTGGCATCCGCAAACGATGCGGCTGTCGCGCTTGCGGAGTATGTCTGCGGGAGCGAGGACGCGTTTGTGGTTTGTATGAACGAGCGCGCAAAGGAGCTTGGCTGCAAGAATACTCACTTTGAAAATCCTACGGGGCTTGACGATACGGCGAGCGGACACGTTATGTCCGCGCGCGATATAGCTGTAATATCGCGTGAAGTGATAAAACACGAGCTTGTATATAATTACTCGACAATATGGATGGATACGATTCGCGGCGGCGCATTCGGACTTACCAACACAAACAGACTCATACGTTTTTACAAGGGTGCGACAGGGCTTAAAACGGGTTCTACATCTAAAGCCAAGTTCTGCATAAGCGCGACTGCCGAGCGTGGCGGGCTTACGCTTATAGCCGTTATAATGGCGGCTCCGACAAGAGATATAAGAAACGAAGCGGCAAAATCGCTTTTCGATTACGGTTTTGCAAACTATTCGCTTTATACCGACGAACCCGAAGAATTTGAAGATATTTATGTTACGGGAGGAAAAGAAAATCTTACAAAGGGCGTAAGCTCCGGATTTTCGGTTGTCGTGTCCAAAGGCGATGCCGGTAAGATAGAAAGGGTTACGGATGTCCCGGAGAAGCTTTCGGCTCCGATAGTAAAAGGAGAGAAGATCGGTACGGTGACATATATTCTCGACGGCAAAAGCATAGGTACATCCGATATTCTCGCCGCAGAAAACGTGGATAAAATAACTTTTTGGTCGCTTCTTAAAAAGCTTGGAAGCTGGTTTTTATGTTCTCCTCCAAATTGAATTGACTTTATAATAAATATGGTGTAAAATGAGATGATAAAAGTCATCTCATTTTATTTTGGAGAAAGCCATATGGAAAGAAAACCGCGTGCGGCGATATACACGCTCGGATGCAGAACAAATCAATACGAATCGGACGTTGTTGCCGAAAAGCTCAGTTTAAGTGGATTTGATATCTGTAATCCGACTGAGAAAGCCGATGTTTATATAGTGAATACATGCTCTGTGACTGCGGAGGCTGACAGAAAATCGCGTCAGTTCATAAGGCGCGGGAAGCACTCGAATCCCGATGCTGTCGTTATAGCTATGGGGTGTTATTCGCAGATAAATCCGCAGAAAGCGTTTGATCTCGGCGCGGATTTTGTCTGCGGAACGCGCAATAAGCTCGACGCCGTTGATTTTGCCGTAAGAGCTGTAGCCGACAAGCTGTCGGAAAGAAAAATAGCGGTTGGAGATCTTTCCGATATGCCGCTTGAAAAAATGTTTATGAGTTCGTTTTCCGGCGAAAGGGCTTATCTTAAAATTGAGGACGGGTGCGATAATCACTGCGCTTATTGCATAATACGCAGGGCAAGAGGCAGCGTGGTTTCGCGCGATCCTTCGGAGATAGAAGCGGAAGCAGAGGCGCTTGTCCGCAGCGGGTGCCGCGAGATAGTTCTGACGGGGATAGAGGTTGCTTCATACGGAAGAGACGGAAAGGATTATACTTTGTCGGATGCGGTAGCGGCAGCGTGCAAGGGCGGCGCCGAACGGGTAAGGCTTGCTTCGCTCGAACCGTCCGTGCTGACGGAGGAGCTTATAAATTCGCTTAAATCGCATAAAGAATTTTTGCCGTCGTTTCATCTTTCACTTCAGAGCGGAAGTGCAGAAGTGCTGAAAAAAATGCGTCGCAAGTACAATCCCGATATGGTGAGACATTCCGCCCTTTTGATAAAAAACGCTTTTCCGGATGCGGAGTTTTCCGCCGATATAATAGTAGGTTTTCCCGGAGAAAGCGAGAAAGATTTTGAGGATACCTGCCGACTTGCGGAGGATATAGGGCTTTATCATATTCACATATTCCCGTATTCGGACAGAGCGGGAACGGAATCCGAAAAAATGACGGATAAAATATCTCCCGATGTAAAGAGCCGCAGGGCGGGCGAGCTTGCAAGGCTCGGTGAAGCTCTTTCCGAAAAAGCATATACAAAATATATAAAAAACAGGACGGAGCTTTCGGTGCTTGTCGAAGAACGCAGGGGAGAATATCTTTTCGGTCATGCGCAGAATATGCTTGACGTGATGATAAAAACGAAAAAAGAACTGCACGGAAAAACAGTAAAATGTATAGCTGTCGCCTATAAAAACGGATGTGCCGAGGCGGAGATTGCAGAAGAGGACATATAAATGAGGATTATAACTGTAAACAAAAATGACGCAGGGCAAAGGCTTGATAAGTTTCTTTCAAAGGCACTTCCTTTGCTTCCGAAATCGCTTATGTATAAATTTATCAGAACAAAGAAGATAAAGGTCAATCGCAAGCGCGCCGAAATAGGTCAGGTGTTGTGCGAAGGAGACGAGCTTTTGCTTTTCATAAGCGAGGAATTTTTCTCTGCGGAAAGCGACGACTTTTATAAAAAAATAAAGCCTGTTTTCGGTATTGTGTACGAGGATGAGAACATAATCGCGGCAAACAAGCCCGTCGGACTTCTTTGCCACAGTGACGAGGAAGGCGAGCAGAACACTCTTGTTGAGCAGATAAAGGCTTATCTGTGGCAGAAGGGCGAATATGACGCAGAAAAAGAAAATTCCTTTGCTCCGGCGCTTTGCAACAGGATAGACCGCAACACCTGCGGGATAGTTTTCGCTGCCAAAAACGCGGCGGCTCTGCGTGCGATGAACGAAGCCGTAAAAGAACGCAGAATAGACAAATATTATCTTTGCCTTGTTCACGGCGTACCCGAAAAACGGGAAGATACGTTGCACGGATATCTGATAAAGGACAGTGAAAAAAATACTGTCCGCGTTTTTGAAAAAAAGCCTAAATCGGGCAACGCAAAAGAGATAATAACCAAATATCGTGTTATAAGCGTTGAAGGCAAAAATGCTTTGCTTGAAGTTGAGCTTGTAACGGGAAGAACTCATCAGATACGCGCTCATCTGTCAAGCATAGGACATCCGCTTATAGGCGACGGCAAATATGCCGAAAACGAATCGGACAGAAAAAAGGGAATATATCGTCAGGCGCTCTGTGCATACAAAGCAGTTTTCGGCAGCGACGTGAGCGCTCCGCTTGAAAATCTGCGCGGAAAAACGATAGAGCTTGATAAGGATAAGATACCTTTCCTAAAAAATATTTGAATAATCAATGAAAAAAGGTGCGTTTTTGCTATTGCATAAAACGCGCTTTTGTTTTATAATATAACGTGAAAATAAAATTTCCGTAAAACGGAAAGGTCAGGAGATGAAAAAATGAGCGAACTTCATGTAATCAATCACCCGCTTATTCAGCACAAGCTGACACACATGAGAAAGACGGAAACCGGTCCGAAGGACTTCCGCCAGCTTCTTAAGGAGATCTCAATGCTTATGGGTTACGAGGTAACACGCGACCTTCCCCTTGAAGATATTGAGATCGAAACGCCTATTCAGAAAATGACGGCAAAGGTCATTTCGGGAAAGAAAATCGCTATCGTGCCCATACTCCGCGCAGGTCTCGGAATGGTTGACGGTCTGCTCGATCTTGTACCTGTCGCAAAGGTAGGTCACATCGGTCTTTACCGCGATCCCGATACGCATGAGCCTCATGAATATTACTGCAAGCTTCCCACGGATATCGGCGAGAGAATAGTCATCGTTGTGGATCCCATGCTTGCAACGGGCGGAAGCGCTGCGGACGCTATCACAATGCTGAAAAATCACGGTTGCACAAATATTCGTTTTGAGTGTCTTGTTTCCGCGCCCGAGGGTATCAAAAGGGTTCAGGATGCGCATCCCGACGTTGATATTTACACAGCTGCGGTAGACGAAAGACTCAATGATCACGCTTACATCATCCCCGGACTCGGCGACGCCGGAGACAGACTCTTCGGCACAAAATAAATCAACCGAAAAAAATAATTGTAGGAGGAAAATATGGACAATAAAAACATCACACAGGATATGCTACCCGAAAAATACCGTCCGCTCGGAATGTGGGCTTACTTCGGCTATACAATACTTTTTTCCATACCGCTCTTAGGCTTTATTTTTCTTATAATTTATTCTTTCAGCGATAAAAACATAAACCGCAGAAACTTTGCACGCTCATACTTCTGCGTGTTTATTCTTATGGTCATAATTTATGTTATTTGTATGATACTTGCAGTCGCCGGAATAATAACCGGAGGAATACTAGGCGGTGGCGGTGGCGGTGGCGGCGGCGATATGACTGCCTCGCTTCTGAGAACTGTTTTCTAAAACATAACGAAAAAAGCGTCGGCACAAGCCGGCGCTTTTTTGTTTTTCGGTGAGGAAATTTCCGCAGGTGGGTAATAATCACTGAAATATATTATTTATACTTAAAAAATATAAAATTTTTATCAAAAACCGATTGCAAATTATATTTATAGTATGTTATAATATATTATCAGCGGAGGTATAGGGGAAATACTCACGCTTTGAAGTGAAAACAAAAATGTAATTACATATTTCGGAGGTATAAAATGGGATTATTCGACAAGATCAGATCAATGGTGAACGGTGACGACGCAAACAACGCTTACGAAGACGAGGACATGGGTGCGACATATGATGACAGTGCCGTTCCCGCACGTCCCGTAAATCGCGGTATGAGCATAAATGCTGCTTCTATCGAGCTTAAGGTTGTAAGACCCGATACATTCATCAACTCGAGACAGATCGCAGATCATCTTCTCAACAATCGCACGGTAGTGCTCAATCTTGAAGCTACAAACAAGGAAACCGCAAGAAGAATTCTTGACTTCCTTTCCGGCGTTGCATATTCTATCGGCGGTCAGCTCAAGAGAGTTGCAAACAATACATTCGTTATAACACCCAACAATGTTGATGTTTCGGGCGATCAGATGAGGACTTCCTCCTCTTCCGAAGCCCCTGCTGTCAGCACGGATACACAGTCTGTTGCTCAGCCGGCACAGTTCTCGGGCGACACACTTTATTGATTTAACATAACCGGACACAAACGGACGGGGCGATTTCCGCCCCGTCAAGTTTTATCTTGACAGGAATGGCGGCAGGAGCCGGCGCAAAACTGAACCGAAAGGGCATACATCATGACTCCGCAATCACAAAAGGATGAAATAAAGCGCAGCTTCCAGAAGGTGTTCCGCGGTTACGATCCGTCGGAGGTGGACAGCTATATAAACGCGCTGACAGAGAATTATAACGCGCTTTACAGGGACTATGCCGAGCTTGAACATAAGCTTTCCGAAGCGAACGACAAGCTTTCCGACATAACGGGCGAAGAGGAAAAAGTAAAGAAAACGCTCGACACCGCCCGTGCAGCCGCAGATAAGATTGTTGCCGACGCATACGAACGCTCTGACGCGATTCTGGCTTCAATAAAGCGCAGCTGTGATAAAATTCTTCGGAGCTTCCGCGACAAGACCGAAGCTCACAAGTTGGCGCTTTCATCAATGCAGGAGAGCATACTTGTTTTCAAAAATGAGCTTTTTGAAAGATACAGACTTCACATAGAGCTTATAGAGCAGCTTTCTCCCGTGTTTGAATACGAAGAAGATCTTACCCCTCAGCAATATGTGGAAAAGGTCGTATCCGCAATGAACCGCGATGTTTCGGCAGAGTTCGGAATAAATATCGGCGGATTTGACGTCGGAGCGGATGAAACCGACGCAGGGAATGAGCCGGAGGAAAAGGCGCTTTCGGAAACGATGGTTTTCGATTCTCAGCCCAAGCTTGTAACCGATGCGGCGGAGGAAGAAAAGCCTGTGGAAAAGCAACCGCAAAAACCGAAAAAGAAGAGCGGAAAGCGCTCAAAGAAGTCTGCCGTTATAAGCCTTATAGACGAATACGAAACGCCCGGAGTTATAAATATTCCGAAGGAAACGGGCGTTCAGATGAGTTTTGACTTTGATTCGGACTGCGGAACACTTTCTGATACGCACTGATTTTAAGGAGCTTTGAAATGCTTTTATGGATAATTGTAATAGTTGTATCCGTTCTGCTTGATTTTGTGACGAAACGTCTTGTGGCGGGCGGAATGGAACTTTACGAAAGTCGGGTAATTATAAAAAACGTACTTGAACTTGAATATGTAAGAAACGAAGGTGCCGCATGGGGAATGCTCAGCAATCACCGCTGGGTGTTCATGACTATAACTGCGATAGCTATAATTGTTCTGCCTATAATACTTTACAAATACAGAAAGCTGCATTTTCTCTTCGGATTTTCGCTTTCGCTTATAATCGGCGGCGCGATAGGCAATATGATAGATCGCGTATTTCTCGGCTACGTTATAGATTTTATATATCTGCCGTTTCTTGACTTTATTTTCGGACCGGGCGGGTTCCCGAGATTCAACATAGCGGATTGCTGCGCCACAGTCGGCGTTGCTTTAATGTTTATATACCTTGTGTTTATCGACAAGACGTTTTTCGAAGGCGAAAAGGCAAAGACTAAGGTGGAGGAAACAAAGAATGACGAAGCTTAACGTCGGACCGGATACCGCAGGTGTACGGCTCGACGTTTTCTTGTCCGAAAACGAAGAGCTTACGCGCTCGTATGCGCAAAAGCTTATTTCTGACGGATATGTTACGGTTGGTGGAAAAAGTGCCGACAAGAACTTAAAGCTTAAAGCCGGCGATACGGTTGAAATAGAATATCCGCCGATGAAAAGCTGTATAGCTGAGGCGGAGGATATTCCGCTTGACATTGTTTATGAGGATTCCGACATAATTGTGGTAAACAAACCCCGAGGGATGGTTGTTCATCCTGCGGCGGGCAATTACAGCGGGACGCTTGTTTCGGCACTGCTGTACCATTGCGGAGATTCTCTTTCCGGAATCGGCGGAGTGTTGCGTCCGGGAATAGTGCACCGGATAGATAAAGACACGAGCGGATTACTCGTTGTCGCAAAAAACGATGCGGCACATCTTTTTCTTTCGGAGCAGCTCAAAACGCACAGCATTTCAAGAATATATCACGCGATCGCGCTCGGAAGGATCGATGAGGCAAGAACTGTGGACAAACCCATTGGAAGAAATCCGTCTGACAGAAAGAAGATGGCGATAGTCGCGGGAGGCAGGGAAGCTATAACGCACATCACGCCGATAGAAAATTTTGATGCCGGACTTTGCTATGTCACATGCTCGCTTGAAACGGGAAGAACTCATCAGATAAGGGTGCACATGCAAAGCATAGGACATCCTCTTCTCGGTGACCCGCTTTACGGTCAGGAGAAAAATCCCGCCGAGCGAAAATACGGCAAGCTTGTATCCGGTCAATGTCTGCACGCAAAGGAGCTGGAGCTTATACATCCTGTGACGAAAGAAAAAATGCACTTTTCATGCCCTTTGCCGGATGATTTTTCGGCTGTACTTACGGCGCTGCGAAAGAACGGAGAACAAATGCTGTGAAAAAATTTGAAAATATCATTCTTGCGTCGGATATAGACGGAACGTTTATCTTTCACGGAGCGCCTTTTCCGACGGTAAATCTTGAAAAAATAAAATATTTTATTGAAAACGGCGGACACTTTACTTTTTCTTCGGGGCGAAATCATATTGATATTTACAGCGTTATCCCGTCGATAGAGGAATATGTCAATACGCCGTGCGTGCTTTGTAACGGCACGTTTTGCTACGATATCGTAACGCACGAAATAAAAAACGCACACTATCTTGAGTCTGAGCACCTTATTCCGCTTTTCAGGCGTGTGCGCGAGCTTGCGGGAGACAAGATAGGCTTTCGGGTGTCATGCCGAAGAGGTTTTTTGTACGATAAAAATGATATCGCAATGAAAGAAAGTCTTGAAAAAAACGGTCAGACGCAGTTTGCAACCGCAATTGATTTTGACGAGCTCTGCGGAAACGATTATTTCAAAGCCGTGTTCGTTTCCGAACCGCAGATACTCAGCGATACGTTTGACATTATAAAAAAAGAATTTCCGATGTATGACTACACCCGTTCATACATCTGGCTTACAGAGCTTATGCCTAAGGGAATAAGCAAAGCGACTCAACTCAAATTCATAATGAGCGAAGCGAGAAAAACAAACCCGAACGCAAAGCTTTACTGCGTCGGCGATTTTGACAATGATGCGGATATGCTCCGCGTTGCTGACGTTGCGATGTGTCCCGAAAACGCGACGGACGAGATAAAGAAGCTTTGCAGCGTCAGACTTTGCCACGCAAAAGACGGCGCAATAGCCGACGCAATTGAAAAAATCGAGGCAGGACTTTGATTTTTGAATATTATACAAGAGTATAAGGAAATGCAAAATGATTAAAAACGACCTTTCAAAAACAGAACTTAAAACATCGGACTTCAATTTTGATCTTCCGCAGGAGCTTATAGCTCAGCACCCGTGCGAGCCGCGAGATGCGGCGCGTTTGCTTGTGCTTGACAGAGAAAATCAGACGACGGAACATAGAATATTCCGCGATATAGTTGAATACCTGCATCCCGGCGACGTGCTTGTGATAAACGATTCAAAGGTTATTCCGGCTCGCATTTACGGAAAAAAATGCAGTGAAGGCGGCGCGGCTTGCGAGTTTTTGTTGCTTCGCCAGAAGTCGCTCGATCGATGGGAGGTGCTTGTCCGTCCCGGAAGAAGGCTGAGAGAAGGTACAAAGGTTACGTTCGGAGATGGACTTCTTACCGCAACGATAGATGAGATAATAGAGGACGGAAACCGCATTGTGACGTTCGACTATGACCGCACGGGCGGTGAATCGCTGTTTTCCATACTCGATAAGATAGGCAAAATGCCGCTTCCGCCGTATATAACGGAGGAACTGAAAAATAACGACGATTATCAGACGGTTTATGCCAAAGAGGAGGGTTCGGCAGCGGCACCTACGGCGGGACTTCATTTCACTGACGAGCTTCTCTGCAAAATTCGTGGTATGGGCGTAAAAATCGCACCGGTAATGCTGCACGTCGGGCTTGGTACATTCAGACCCGTTAAAGCCGAGAGCATAAAAGATCACATTATGCACAGCGAGTTTTTCACCGTTACGGAGGAAAGCGCAAACATAATAAATTCCGCACGCGCGGCAGGCGGGCGCATCATCGCCTGCGGAACGACATCGTGCCGAACGCTTGAAAGCGCATCTACCGATGACGGAATAGTTCATCCTATGTGCGATGACACGGGAATATTTATTTATCCCGGCTACAAATTCAAGGCAACTGACGCGCTGATAACCAATTTTCATTTGCCGGAAAGCACGCTTGTAATGCTTGTTTCCGCACTTGCGGGAAGAGACTTTATAATGCGTGCCTATGAAGAAGCCGTAAAGGAAAAGTACAGATTCTTTTCCTTCGGCGACGCTATGCTGATTAAATAAACAGTGCAATGATATACAAAAGTATAAATCTGAAAATCATTATCACACAAGCAAAAACGGGATTCTGATATGAACGATAAAATTATAGCCATAGCCGGTCCTACCGCTTCGGGGAAGAGCGCGCTTGCCCTTGAGCTTTGCAAAAGACTTAACGGAGAGCTTGTCTCTTTTGATTCAATGCAGATATATCGCGGACTCGATATAGGAACGGCAAAGCCGTCGAAAGCCGAACAGGCGGAGGTGCGGCATCATTTGATAGATATATGCGATCCAAGCGAAAGCTTTTCTGCGGCAGACTTTGCAAAGTGCGCACACGAGGCAATTGCGGATATACGCTCGCGCGGCAAAAGAGCCGTGCTTTGCGGCGGAACGGGACTGTATCTTGACAGCGTTCTCGGCAGGCTTGATTTCGGTGAGATGGAAAGCGACGATAAACTCAGAGAAGGGCTTTTTCGTTTTGCGGAAGAAAACGGTGTGGACGCTCTCCACGAAAGATTGAGGGAAATTGATCCTTCGGCGGCGGAAACGATACACAAAAACAATGTGCGCAGGGTTGTCCGCGCGATTGAAATATATTTACTTACAGGAAAGACCAAAACCGAACACGACAGACTTGCAATATCAAATTCTCCTTATGACAGCGTAATAATTGCGCTTGATTATGCCGACAGAGAAATATTATACAGCCGTATAAACAGCCGCGTTGATGCTATGATATCGGCGGGGCTTGAGAATGAAGTGAGAGAGCTTTACGCAAGCGGATGCCTTTATCCGGACACGACTGCCGGTCAGGCGATAGGCTATAAGGAAATGCTCGATTATATCCGGGAAATCGATACGCTTGAAGCGGCGGTGGAAAAAATCAAGCTAGGAACACGGCGTTACGCAAAAAGACAGCTGACATGGCTGAGAAGAAACAAATCCGTCAATTGGTTGTATCCGGACAAGCTCGGAGATTTTGAAAGCATTGTCGGCGCGGCGGAAAAGCTTATCAAAGAATAAAGGAGGCGAAAGCGATGGACGGCGCAGAAAAGCGTGATGTGAAATTCAAGCGCAGAATAATAATTTCGGCAGTGTTGTCGCTTATCGCCGTAATCTACATAATATATCACATAGTGTCTGCGTTCAAACCGAAAACATCTCTTTACGTTGTTACCTATACGGATTTTTATGACACAGAGGTTTTCTCCGGATACATTTTCAAAGACGATGCGGTTCTTCTTTCGGGTAGCGTCGGAACGGTAGACCGCCATTTTTCCGACGGTGAAAAGGTGGCCGTAGGAGCAAACGTTGCCGATGTATACAAGGTAGATTCGGAGGAGGCGGAGGAACGCCTGAAAACGATAAATTCGCTTATATCGGTTCTTGATAAAAGCACCGTAGGCGAAAGCGTTACAGTTGAAAGTTTTGATGCGAAAATAGCCGCGCTCAGACTTGAAATATCGGCAAAAACGGCGAGAGGAGAGCTCATATGGGTGAACGCTCACAAGGAAGAGCTTTCGGTGCTGATGAACTGTCGCGAGCTTGCTGCAAACGGAAAAACGGATTTTTCATCCGAGATTGCGGCGCTTAAAACCGAAAGAGCGGGAATAATATCTTCTCTCGGCGGAATAAGCACAAGCGTTATCACCGAGACTTCCGGATATTATTTTTCATACTGCGACGGATACGAAGGCAAGCTTTCTTCCTCGCTTGCAATGACCGTAACAACTGAAAACTTTGACGAAATAACATCGGTAAACAAGACATCGTATTCAAACTCCGTAGGCTCGCTTGTAACTGATTTCCGTTGGTATTTCATATGCAAAACGACAATAGAAAAAGCCGAAGGGTTTTATGCCGACAGCAATTACAAATGCAGCTTTGTAGGAAACTCCTGCTCCGATGAGATGACGCTGAAGTTGGAATACAAAAGTATAAATTATGAAAAAGGTGAGGCGGTGCTTTGCTTTTTCTCATCTTACATCCCGTCGGGATTCGATATGACGAGATTCCAGCAGATGAAGGTTCTGCGCGAAACGTGCAGGGGACTGCGGGTTCCTTCTTCGGCTGTGAGAGTTATAGACGGACAGACCTGCGTTTACATATTCAAAAAGGGAATAGCGAGAGCCCGTGCCGTAAATATACTGAAAGAACAGGATGGCAGTTATCTTGTTGACGGAAAGGTAAACTCCGATATCACGCCTATTGCTTTGAACGATCTTGTTATTCTTGATGATACAAACCTGTATGAAGGAAAGATAGTGGGCTGAAATGACCAATTTTGAAACTATTAAAAATAATATAGAAAAGCTTCGCACCGAGATGAAAAATTATCCGCATGCGCGGCTTTGCGCGGTAATAAAAAACCGTGCGCCGGAGGAGATATCGTATGCAATAAACTCGTGCGGGGTGACGCTTGTGGGGGAGAACCGCGTACAGGAATTTCTTGAACATGAGCCTTATCTTTCGGGCGCAGAGGTGCATTTTATCGGAACACTTCAGAAAAACAAGGTTAAATATCTTGTGGGCAAAGTTGCGATGATAGAAAGCGTGGATTCCGTTTTACTTGCCGAAGAGATAGACAAGCGTTCGGCAAAGGCGGGAGTCGTTACCGACGTTCTGTGCGAAGTGAATACGGGCAGAGAACCGCAGAAGGGCGGTTTTATGCCGGAGGAGCTTACGCAAGCGCTTGAAAAAATATCGGGCTTTGAAAATCTCAGATTGAGAGGACTTATGGCGGTAGCTCCCGTGACCGACATAAGCGAGGAAAAACGCGGTTACTTTGCGCTTATGAAAAAGCTCCGCGACGAGAACATACGCTTTTTCGGCGAAGAGCCGATTCTTTCGATGGGAATGAGCGGGAGCTATCGCGAAGCACTTGCCGAAGGAGCGGACATTATCCGCACGGGAACTGCGATTTTCGGACCGAGACAATGATTTATACAAAAGTATAAGCAGAGCCGCACAGTATCATGTGCGGCTCTGCTTTCGCTTTTTCGGGCTATGATCATACGCCCTTTTCATTTATTATTTCGTCGATGATTTCCGCTGCGGAGAATACCAGTTTGAAACACGGACGGCTTTCGTAAAACGCGTCGTTGCGCTCTGCGGGCTCTCCTCCCGCCGTTGCTCCGCCGAGAAGCTCGCGACAGATGACCGAGCCGAAACGCACCGAAAAACGCGACATAAAGTCACGTACCAGAGCATAATGCTCCGATTTTGCGGTTTTGTCGGATGGATCGGTATAACCGTAAAGCAGACCTAAAACAAGGCATCCGCCGCTTATCGCACCGCAGACCTCGCGATTTCGCCCGAAACCTCCGCCGAAAGGAGCGGCTGTGGCGAGCATTGTTTTTTCATCTGTTTTTGTCACGTCGCAGAAAGCGGCAGCGACAGATTGCGAGCAGTTGTATCCGGCTTTGAAAAGCTCTGCGGCTTTTTCGGCGTGTGTGCTTATCATTTTGAACTCCTTATATTACTTGGAAAAGATAGAATTTCAGATAATCCGTTTCCGGAACGGAAAGCAGGGTGGGATGATCGGGCGATTGTCTGCGCGCTTCTATGAGTTTGAGCGAAACGTCGGCATCGGCTGCTGCGCTTTCAAGCATTCTGACAAACAGACGATTGTCCATAAAGTGCGAGCATGAGCAAGTGGCAAGGTAGCCGCCGCGAGGGAGCAGCTTCATTGCGCGATAGTTTATTTCCTTGTATCCGCGCTCGGCGCCTGATATTGTCTTTCGGCTTTTTGTGAATGCAGGCGGATCGAGAATTATCATATCGTAATCGGCGTGTTGCTCACAAAGCGAGGGCAGAAGGTCAAAAACATCGGTGCAGACGAAATCCATTTTGTCGTCGAGTCCGTTTCTTACAGCGTTGGCTTTTGCCATTTCAACTGCCTGAGACGAAACATCCACTGCCGTGACATGAGCCGCGCCGCCCATAGCTGCATTCAGCGCAAACGAGCCTGTATGGGTGAAACAATCAAGTACTTTTTTGCCGCGCGCTATTTTTGCTACTGCGAGCCGATTATATTTCTGATCAAGGAAAAAGCCCGTTTTCTGACCGTTTTCAACGTCCACCTTGTATATTATTCCGTTTTCGGTTATCTCCGTTACGGGCGACGGAACGTGCGGAGCAAAGTCGCTTTCGTACCAGCCCTTGTATTCGGGAAGTCCTTCAAGCGTTCTTATGGCTACGTCGTTGCGCTGAAATATTCCGGAAAATTTCATGTTCCGCCGCAGAAGCTCGCTTGCGAGTATGCGGAATATCATATGTTTTCGCTGTTCTATACCGTACGACAGCACCTGAACGGAGAGAATTCCGTCATAATAATCGACGGTCAGACCCGGAATACCGTCCGCTTCGCCGAAAATAAGGCGGCAGGCGGAAATATCATCGCCCATAACGGTGACTCTGTAATCGAGCGCATACGATATACGGCGTGTGAAAAACGCTTCGTCAAGGCGGTCGTTTGCGTTCCTTGTCAGAAGCCGTACTTTAATCTTGCTCTTTTCGCTGTATATTCCGGTGCCGAGATATGAGCCTTTTGACGAAACAACGTCAACAGCCGCACCGTTTTCAACTTCCGCGCCTGAGGTTATTTCTTCTCCGTACACCCACGGATGTCCCGCTTTTATTGAAGTTTCCGCTTTTTTTGTCACCGTAAATTGCGGATATTCTCTTTCCTGTTTCATCTGATTTTTGTTCCTTAAATAAAATGATACAAATATTTTACTATTGTTCGCTGATTTTTGCAATAGTTATTCGATATATTTGTTTTTAGTCATTATTACTATTGTAAAAAAGAAATTTTTATGAGATAATAATAACGGTTTTTATGCGGACGATGTTCCGGATAAAAACCCGAAGAAAAAATTTTTTCGGAGATAAAAAATGAACAAAAACAACTTGAATAATTTCGTGTATAACGTGCGCGAGATATCGAGCATCCGCGAGCTTTGCGACGGAAGCTGCGAAAACTTTTCCGGAAACACTGCATTTGTTTTCAGAGAAGGCGACGGAGTGCGCGAGGTAACTTACGGCGAGGTTTATGACAATATAAAAGCATTTGCATCATATCTGCGTTCTCTCGGCCTTGAAGGAAAGAAGATAGCAGTTTTGGGAAAGAACTGCTACGAATGGGCACTTACCTATCTTACGGTGTGCGCCGGAGTGGGAATAATAGTCCCGCTCGACAAGGATCTGAGCGCAGAGGATATAAAATATCTTGTGAAAGACTCGGAGACGGCGGCGATTGTGTTTACGCCCGAACAGGCGGAAAAGCTTGACGGAATCGACGACGATGTGATAAAGCTTTCGTCGGCGGATATGCCTTTGTATATAGCGGAGGGCAAAAAGCTCCGTGATGAAGGCGACAGAGCATATGAGCAGCATAAGATTAATCCGTATTCGCTCGGAATACTGATATACACATCCGGAACTACAGGTGTTTCAAAGGGCGTTATGCTTTCACAGTACAATATTTGCTCCAATATAGTGCATGTTGCAAGAAGAACAGCTGTCTATCCGTATGACAGGACGCTTTCGGTTCTGCCGCTTCACCACACATACGAATGCATGGCAGGCTTTCTTTCGTTCTTTTATTCCGGAGCGAGCATAGCGTACAACAATTCACTGCGTCAGCTTCAGGCGGATTTCGTGCTTTTCAAACCGACAGTATTTGTTGCCGTTCCGGTGCTTCTGGAAAAGCTCTACTCGATGATCGTAAAAAAATACGCCAAGATGAAAGGCGGTAAAGCCGTGCTTGCCGTTCAGCGTTCGCTTTCTAAATTGGTGGGAAAGGCTTCCTCCCAGAGAAAAGTGTTTGCTACCGTAAACGCTTCGCTTGGCGGAAAACTGAACAGAATTCTTTGCGGAGCGGCGGCGCTCTCGCCCGAAGCATATCACGGATACGAAAGCTTCGGATACCGTGTATATGTCGGATACGGACTTACGGAAACGTCGCCTGTTTGCATAATGCATCACGACGGTTATACGAGCGCAGACGATATAGGCTATCCTCTCGTCGGCGTTTCGGTGAAAATAGTCGAGCCCAATGCGGACGGCGTCGGCGAGCTTGCGATAAAGGGACCGAATGTAATGCTCGGATATTACAAAAATCCCGAAGCCACGGCACAGGTAATACGTGACGGATGGTTCTACACGGGCGACCTTGCAAAGCGTCTTGAAAACGGTGCCTATAAAATAATGGGCAGAATAAAGAGCATGATAGTGCTTGAAAACGGAAAGAAGGTCTTTCCGGAGGAAATAGAATATTATCTTGATTCAAACAAGTATGTTGCCGAAAGCTTTGTTTTTGGCAAAGAGGAAAACGGCGTGACGACGGTCACGGCTTCGATAATTCCGGATAATGACGCAATAGACGAAGAACTTTCAAAGTCCGGCGATAAAATGACGGACGAAGAACGTGAAAACAGGATAAAAGCAATAATATCTTCCGCTGTGGCGGGGGTGAATGCACACTTTGCCGCATACAAAGCGGTGAAGAAAATAATAATCCGCAAGAGCGATTTCATAAAAACGACAACGCACAAGATAAAACGTCTTGAAGAAAAAAACAAAGAGGAAGAGTGAGGTACTGCTATGAACAAAAAACGTGCTTTATGGATAACCGCCGCGCTCGGTCTTATAGGATTGATATGTGCCGTAGCGGTTATAGTGAACAACTATGCAAAAACATTGTTTGAGCTTATTTCAAACGGCGACCTTGAACTTGACGACGAGGACTGACACCGCAAGGGCAGTGACGCTGCCAAATATCTTTTAAGGAGTTGATTCCCGATGGAAAAATTTGATGTATGTATAATAGGCGCAGGCATAGGAGGACTTATGGCTGCGCATAAAATCAAGGTACATGATCCCAAAACAAGCGTTGTTATAGTTGAAAAAGGTCAGACGCTTGAAAGAAGAAAATGCCCTGCTTCGGCTGAACGCGGTTGCGTTCACTGCGGTATATGCGCCATAACAAACGGTTACGGCGGTGCCGGCGCAAGAAGTGACGGTAAGCTCAACGTGGGCACGGCATACGGTGGTATTCTCGGTGACGAGCTTGGCGAAACAAAAGCCATGAAATATATCCGCGAGGTGGACAGCACGCTTGAAAGCTTTGCCGATGTTGTAAACGGCGTAAGAGACTATCCCGAGATGTTTCTTTCAAACGAAGATCTGAAGCTTAAATGTCTTCAGAACAATCTTCGTCTGCTTGATATGGATGTTCGTCATCTCGGTACGGACAGAAACTTCAACATACTTAAAAACATAATAAAGCATCTTGCCGATGTCGGCGTTGATATGCGTTCAGGAACGGAAATCGAAAACGTTGAATATGAAAACGGCAAATGGCACGTCACAGGCAAGGACACCGACATAGAAGCTTCCAAGCTTATTATCGCCGTAGGACGCGTCGGCGCGGGATTTGTTTCAAAGTTCTGCAATAAGTTCGGCATCAAAATGAAAACAAACGCAGTTGACATAGGCGTCCGTGTTGAGATGAAGGACGCTATCTGGCGTGAATTTTCAAGCCGTATATACGAGCCGAAAATTCTTTGCCGCACAAAAACATTTGAAGATAAGACAAGAATGTTCTGCTTCAATCAGGGCGGTATAGTAAGCGCCGAAAACAACAACGGCATAATAACGGCAAACGGTCACAGCTTTTCGGATAAGAGCAAAAAGACCGACAACTGCAACTTCGCGATTCTTTCAAGCATCAACTTTACTGAGCCGTTCAACAAACCCACCGAATTTGTAGAGTCGATATCACGTCTTGCAAACAGTATAGGCAACGGGAACGTACTTGTTCAGCGCTTCGGGGATCTTGTTCGCGGAAGAAGAACAAACGATCATCGTCTCGGTCACAGCACGGTCATCCCCACACTGAAAGCCACTCCCGGCGATATTTCGCTTGTAATGCCGCACAGAATACTTACAAATATAATAGATACCATTTATGCGCTCGATAAAGTTGCGCCCGGAACGGCAAACGACGATACGCTCCTTTACGGCTGCGAGGCGAAATATTACTCTATCCGTCCCGAGCATAAGCCTAATTTTGAGGTTATGGACGGAGCATACATCATAGGCGATTGCAGCGGTATAACGCGCGGACTTTCTCAGGCGGGAGCTATGGGACTTTTCGTTGCCGACGATATAGCCGGGAGAACCGAAGTATGATAAAAAACGTTCTTTTCGACCTTGACGATACACTTCTCGATTTCGGAAAAGCCGAAAAAAACGCACTGACGCTTGCATTCACCGAAAAGGGAATAAACCCGACGGAGGAGCTTCTTTCCCGTTACAGTGTGATAAACGAAGAACACTGGAAGCGCCTTGAAAAAGAAGAAATAACGCGCGATGAAGTAAAATACGGCAGATTCAGCCAGCTTTTTGATGAGTACGGAATAACCGTTTCTCCTGTGGAAACGGCGGATATTTATGAAAAATATCTCGGCATGGGACATTATTTTATCGACGGGGCGGAGGAGCTGCTTTCATCGCTTTACGGAAAATATCGACTGTATCTCGTGTCGAACGGAACGTATTCGGTGCAGGAGGGCAGAATTGCAAGCGCGGGACTTGAAAAGTATTTTGACGGCATTTTCATTTCGGAAAAAGTGGGATGTGAAAAACCGAAAAAAGCTTTCTTTGAAGCGTGTTTTGCAACAATTCCCGCTTTTTCCGGGAATGAGACCGTGATAATAGGGGACAGTCTTACGTCAGATATGCGCGGCGGGAAAAATGCAGGCATCAAGACAGTGTGGTTCAATCGCAAAGGCAGAACAAACACCACAGATATGAGTTTTGACGCAGTCACGGATTCGCTTTACTGGCTGAAATCAATAATTGAAAAATTATAATAAAAAAGAGCACCCGACATCGGGCGCTCTTTTGCTTTTGATAAACCTTTAAAAAATTTACAACTTTTTTGCCGAGATATTTTGACACGCGATGTGTCTCGGCGTATGATGTGAGCGTTGAAGGTGATGAGATGTCAATAAAATCCGACATGGTAGCAGGTAATACCGATACGATAATACTCTCTTGTTTTGAAAGCGGAGACCTTACCGTAAACAAAAAAGGACATATAGCGCAAAAGCAAACCGCAATAGCGGTTTGTTTTTGTTTTATGTGCCGAATGTGCCGTTTTTCTATTTACATTTGTCGAATTTATGATATAATAATCGTATAAGGCGAAGGTTTTGTGTTTTTCGCATAACCTGACGGAAGGACACTTTCCCTTGACGGAGAGCGTGTAAAATGGAAAAGAACAATCTTAAGGGCTGGCTTTATCTTTTGCCGGCGGCGTTGCTTTTGGGCGTGTTTATGGTGTACCCGCTTGTGGATGTTTTCGTCTATTCGTTTGAAGAGGGCTTCAATTTCGCTTCTCAGTCGTTTTCTGGTACGGGCATATATAATTACCGCTATGTTCTGCATGATCCGTATTTTCTCGCGGCACTTGAAAACACATTTGTGCTTGTGATAATAACTGTGCCGCTTTCAACGGGAACAGCGCTTCTTATATCGCTTGCGCTCAGCTCGGTGAAAAAGCTGAGAAGTCTGTTCCAGACTATATATTTTCTTCCTTACGTTACAAATACTCTTGCCGTCGGACTTGTATTTATGATACTTTTCAAAAAAACCGCGTATTCCGACGGACTCGTGAATCTGCTTATAAATCTTTTCGGCGGAAGCTCGGTCGATTTTATCGACGGTCCGCGTTGGGCGAAAATGCTCGTGCTTTGTATCTATACGATCTGGATAGTAATGCCGTTCAAGATACTCATTCTTACAAGCGCAATAGCCTCGGTAAGCGACACCTATTACAACGCCGCAAAAATAGACGGCGCATCAAGATGGAGAATGTTTTCAAAAATAACCCTGCCGATGATATCGCCATCTCTGTTTTACCTTGTCGTTACGGGCTTTATCGGCGCATTCAAGGTTTACAGTGATTCTGTAGCATTGTTCGGCACAAACCTCAATGCCGCAGGAATGAACACTATAGTGGGATATATTTACGATATGCTTTACGGCGACAGCGGCGGTTATCCGTCATTTGCGTCAGCCGCAGCGATAATACTTTTTGCAATAGTGCTTACAATAACGTGCATAAACCTTATGGTAAGCAAAAAGCACGTTCACTACTCGTAAAGGTGGCTGATATGAACAATATCGTAAATTATTCAAAAATAGAAAAGCGGGCAAAAGTGCTTGATGGTGTTCGCAAAGCCCTGATATACTTTTTGCTTTCCGTATGGGGAATAGTCGTGCTGTTTCCTTTTTATTGGATGGTGCTGACCTCCGTAAAAAGCTATGGAGCGTACAGTTCGGAGCATATTCCGAAGTTTTTTACAACATCGCCAACGCTTAAAAATTATCTTGACGCTTTTACCGAAGTGCCGCTTGCAAAGTATTTTCTCAACACGCTTATATTCACGGTGGTAACGACGGCGCTTATGCTTGCCGTAATAACGCTTGCGGCGTTTGCCTTTGCCAGACTGAATTTCAAGGGAAAGAACATAGCCTTTACGCTGTTTCTTTCGCTTATGATGCTTCCGAGCGAGCTTGTTGTAATAACAAACTTTGTAACGATAACGAATATGGGACTTCGCAATACATTCACGGGACTTATCCTCCCGTCGATAACTTCGGTGTTCTATATTTATCTTCTTAAAGAAAATTTTGCTCAGGTACCCGACGAACTGTACTACGCCGCAAAGGTTGATGGCACCTCCGACCTCAAATATCTTTTCAAGGTGATGATACCCATATGCAAGCCGACGCTTATCACGGTCATAATACTTAAAGTCATAGAGTGCTGGAATTCGTACGTCTGGCCGCGACTCATAACAGACGATCCGAATTATTTCCTCGTTTCAAACGGTATTCAGGAGATAAGGGAAAACGGCTTCGGCAGAGAGAACATTCCCGCAATGATGGCTGCTGTCGTTGCGGTGTCGCTGCCGCTGATAATACTGTTCCTCATTTTCCGCAAGAAGATAATGGCGGGTGTTTCGAGAGGAGGCACAAAGGGATGAAACGGATCTGCGCAGCTGTCTTTGCGTTTGTTTTGCTCATATCCGCACTTATGGTATTTACGGGATGTCACGGTACGAAAGGTGCTGCGGTTTTCAAAGTGCCGAGCGGATTTGACACTTCGCGCGACTACGAGATAACCTTTTGGGCAAAGAACGATACAAACAAAACTCAGACAAAAATATATAAAAAAGCAATAGCCGATTTTGAAGCGCTTTATCCGAACATAAAGGTGAATATAAGACTTTATACGGATTACGGCAAAATATATAACGATGTTATAACCAATATATCGACGGGAACGACGCCGAACATCTGCATAACGTATCCCGACCACATTGCAACGTATATTTCGGGCTCAAACACGGTCGTAACGCTTGACGATCTTCTCACCGATAAAAAATACGGGCTTGGCGGAAGCGAAGTAAGATTTTCTTCGCCTTCAAAGGACGAAATAGTGCAGAAATTTCTTTCGGAATGTTACCTTGACGGTCGTTGCTACGCATTGCCTTATATGCGTTCTACAGAGGCGTGTTATATAAACAAAACATATGTCGAGGCGCTCGGCTACACTCTGCCCGAAAAGCTGACATGGGATTTTATATGGGAGGTCTCCGAAGCGGCTACCGACAAAAACGAGGACGGAACATATAAAGTCAACGGTCAGAAGGTTATGATACCTTTCATATACAAGTCCACCGACAATATGATGATACAGCTGCTTCGTCAGATGGGCGCGGGTTACTCGGACGATTCGGGTGACGTGCTTATATTCAATGATACAACAAAGGATATTCTTTACACTGTTGCGGAACACGTTAAAAGCGGTGCGTTTTCAACGTTTTCCATATCGAGCTATCCCGGTAATTTTCTCAATGCAGGGCAGTGTATATTTGCAATAGACTCTACCGCCGGCGCTACATGGATGGGCAGCAATGCTCCGCTTATGGATATAAGCGATGACAAAGTGGTTGATTTTGAAATGGCGGTTATGGAGATTCCCCAGTACGATACGGAAAATCCGCAGATGATATCGCAGGGGCCTTCGGTTTGTATTTTCAATAAGGAAGACCCGCAGGAGGTGCTTGCTTCATGGCTGTTTGTGCAGTATCTGCTGACAGACGGAGTTCAGATATCGTATGCGGAAACAGAGGGGTACGTTCCCGTGACGCTTACGGCGCAGAATTCGGCTGAATATAAGGATTACCTTTCACGTGCGGGAGAGGACAACGACGAGCATTATGACGTGAAGATAAAGGCTTCAAAAATTTTGCTTGAAAATATAGACAATACATTTGTCACTCCCGTGTATAACGGATCTACATCGCTTCGTAATGCAGCAGGACAGCTTATTGAGGAAGTTGCAAAGTCCACACGTCGGAAAGAAACTGTGGATGATACGTATATGTCGGCACTTTACGAAAAAATAAATGCGCTTTACAGGCTTGACCAGATAGGCGATTCGGAAAAGAAGGATTTCGGCGCTCTTCCTACGGCGTCGGTAGTGCTTATTGCCGCATTTGTCACGGCTTGGACGCTGATAATAACGTTTTCAATTATAGGATTTATAAAAAAACGAAAAAATGAAAGATAAGCCTCCGATTTGAGGCTTATCTTTTTAATTTTGCATAAAAATTTTATAAAAATTGAAGAATATGCATTTTAACTATTGATTTTTGAAGAACTTTATGATACACTTGAATAAGTCTTTGCTATCGCACAGACACACTATTCAAAGGAGAAAAACAATGAAAAAAATCGTAGCAATTTGCTTGATTCTTGCGTTTACGTTTGCAATTGCGTTTACTGTTGCAAGCTGCGGCTCCGGAAACAATGAGACTACAAACGGAACCACAACAGCCGGTACAACAACAAACGGAACAACAAGCGGAACCACGACGCAGGAAACAACAACGACGGTAAATCGCGCAGACGAATCCAAATCAGCTGGCGTTATGACGTACGATCAGTATGTCAACGCTGATGTTGACTCAAAGGTAGTTATCGAAGCTTACATTCAGGCTAAGCAGGTATACTCCGAGCAGTACGGCAACACAACGCTTTATCTTCAGGATGCAGACGGGGCATACTTTGTTTACAGACTCGCTTGCACGGCTGAAGATTACGCAACCTACACAATAGGTAAAAAAGTAAAGATCTCCGGCGTAAAGGCTGTATGGTCCGGCGAAGTTGAGATCACTGACGCAACGATCGAGCTTCTTGACGGTTACTATGTAGCAGAAGCAAAAGACGCAACGGCACTTCTTGCAAATGAAGAAGAGCTTATCAAGCTTCAGAATCAGCTCGTTTCATTCAAGGGACTCACAGTAGCCGCTTCCAAAGACGCTGACGATAAGGAAGTTGCATATCTCTACAAGTGGAACGGTACAGGCGCAGAAGGCGACGACCTCTACTTCAACGTAACTCTTGACGGCAAAACATATCAGTTCCTTGTAGAGTCCGATCTCTGCGGTGCGGATACAGACGTTTACAAGGCTGTAAAGAACCTCAAAATCGGAGACAAGATTGACGTTGAAGGCTTCCTTTATTGGTACAACGGCGTTAACCCTCACATTACAAGCGTTCAGATCGTTAAGTAATCAAAAACAAAAATTACGGCGGGCATTTGAAAATGCCTGCCGTTTTTGTTTTAATCACTTGACTTTTTGAGCGGTGGTTTGTATAATATCGGTGAAAGAAACGGAGTGATGAAAAAATGTCGCACGGCATAGAAAAAACAAATGCAATGCGTATAATGGAGCAGAAAAAAGCCGCATATATATTTCACGACTATACAGCGTCCGGAGCTGTTGCCGGAGAGGATGTCGCAGCCGCGATAGGACAAGACCCCGACAAGGTGTTCAAGACGCTTGTAACCGTAGGTTCAAGCGGAAAAAATTATGTGTTTATCGTTCCCGTGTGCAAAGAGCTTGACCTGAAAAAGGCGGCAAAGACCGTAGGAGAAAAGTGGGTGGAAATGATAAAATCAAAAGAGCTTCTGCCGCTTACGGGATATATTCACGGCGGTTGTTCTCCCGTTGGAATGAAAAAGCTGTTTCACACAGTGATAGACAAAAGCGCCGAGAGCCAAAGCACGATATGCTTCAGCGGCGGTAAAATAGGCTATCAGATGGAAGCGCCGCTTTCAGAGCTTGAAAAGGTCGTGCCGTTTGAGCTCGCGGATATAACTATGTAAATAAAAAACTCCCGTCCGACGGGAGTTTTTTATTTATTATACTTGCGTATAAAATAAACGGATACAAACTGCTCTTGACTAAACATCAGCGCAGAGGTATAATATAATCAAGTAAACAAAGGAGGGACCGATGTGAAAAGAATAACAGCCTTTGTTCTTGCGCTTCTAATTGTCGTAATGATTTTTTGTTCGTGTAAAAAAGAGGATCCGCCCATTTCCGAGCTTATACTTGCGGAGGGCTATATGCTCGACGGAGATACTATCCGCGCGCATTTTTATAATGCCGATTTTGTTTATATTTACGAGGATATAAAAGCGTCGCAGGGAAGTACGCGACTTTATACCGACAGAAGTATGGAAGAATATTTCGACGGCGACGAGCTTGACCTTGAAGACGGGGAAAATAAATTTTGCTTTGTTGTAACATTTCGCGGAGAAGAGAAAATTTACGACGTTATAATTGATAACACGATGATCGTGGGACTTTCTGCCGAGATAAAATATGAAAAGATATACGGCGTGGGTGATGATTTTGACCGCGACACGGTCAGCGTCACGGCAGAGCTTTACGCCGGCGGAACGCGTGAAATAACCGAATATGAAGTTGACTGTGCATTTGATTCCGAAGGTGAAAAGCGCGTAAAAATATCGTGCGGAGGATATGTATGCTATGTTACCGTCAGCGTTTCGGGAGATTCTGTTCCGACGGTTGACGATAATATGGCAGATTCGAGAGGCGCGATATATGAAATAAAGAACGGTAAAGCCGTGCTTTCGGACGGCAGATCCGTTGCTGGATACTTTATCGTTCCGAAGAAGATAAATCACGGCGGAAAAGAATATCCCGTAAGCGGAATAGCTGACTACGCTTTTTACGAAAACGAGACAATAACGGGCATAAGCATAGGCGATATTGCGGTAGGAGAAGCGGCGCTTTGTGGCTGTACATTGCTTAAAACCGCTTCTGTAAGCGACGGCGCGGAGCTTTCCGGATATGTTTTCAGAGATTGTACGTCGCTTGAAAAGGTTTCTTTGCCGAAGAAAATCTCGGAGATACCCGACGGATTTTTCTCAGGTTGCGGCAGACTGATTCAAATGACGCTGCCCGAAGGGGTGAAAAGAATAGGACATCAGGCGTTTGAGGGTTGTGTTGCGCTGAGAGAGATGCTTTTCCCGCAGAGTCTTGAATATATAGGAAGACGCGCATTTTCCGGATGTCTGACGCTTGACCGCGCGATAGGCGGAATATCGCTTTCGGAAATCGGCGACGGCGCATTTTCGGACTGTCTGTCGCTTTCCGTACTTGCGATCCCGACGGATTGTCAGGCGGGAGAAGGTATTATAAAAGGTTCGGATGACTGCGTTATATATTCGGGCAAGACTTCTCTTGCAATGTACAACGCAAAGAAAGAGGGCGGCAAGGGACAGATCATATCCGAAGACGGCATAACTGTTCTGAAATACAGAAGCGAGTTTTCGCTCGGAGATGAAATATCGTGCAGCGATGCGGAAGTTCTGCTTTATACAAATGTATATTTTGGAATCGTTACCGACTTTGAAATATTTTGCGATCTTTCCGTCCCCGGCGAAAGAAAGATAAAAATATCATACGATAAATATACTTCGGACGCAACGGCGTATGCCGATCACATCGTGCTTCTTTCCGGAACTATGGATGAGGACGGTGCGGAATATTCGCTTGACAGAGCCTCCGGTACGGCGGCTTTGATAAAACTGCCGGACAATCTTTCGGACGGAAGCTTTGTCGTTCCTACGGCTGTCAGCGACGGAGAAAGAACATTTTCCGTGACAATGATAGCTTCCGGTGCGGTAGTGCATCCGCTTATTGAAAAGCTTCTTATGCACAGCGATATAAAGCTTATAGAGGATGACGCGATAAAAGATTGTCCGAAACTCTCGGTAATCTATTGCGGGGCAAAAAGCGCAAAGACAGGAGCGGGAAATTTTGAAAACATCGCCGAAAACGCCGTAATTATGTGCGAGGGGAAAAACTCTTCCGTTCAGCAGAGCGCGCTCGGGAAAGGACTGATTTGTGTCGGAGCCGGGACGGACGAGCTGTATTTTGTGCCGAAGCGCGGTGCGAAAAGCACGTATTCAAAAGACGAAAAGTTTGATTTTTCAGGCTACGGCGCAATCTACGTCGGCAAAGGCTTTGAGGTTACCGTTCTTACGGAAGATCAGGCAAGTCTGCAATACGATTTTTCGAAAAACGGAACAGTAACGATAAGCTTTGGCGGAAAAACGGCGGAGATAACCGTCACGGTGAATTGATAAAAGCGGCAGGGGAAAATCCCCTGCCGCTTTGCGTTTTATTCGTCTTTCTTTTTCGGTTCTATCATTGTAAGAGCGATGCGCTTTTTGGCTTCGTCAACGGAGATTACCCAAACCTTTACGATGTCCCCTGTTTTGAGAACGTCGCTCGGGTGCTTTATAAAGTTTTTGCTTATCTGCGAAATGTGAACAAGACCGTCCTGATGAACGCCGATATCCACAAATACCCCGAAATCAATGACGTTGCGGACCGTACCCTTTAAGATCATACCGGGCTTTAGATCCTTCATATCCATTACATCGCTGCGCAGGATCGGCGCCGGCATGCTTTCTCTTGGATCCCTGGAGGGCTTTTCCAGCTCCTTTAAAATATCCGTAAGGGTGATCTCTCCAATTCCCAGTTCCTTGGCAAGAAGGGGCTTATCCTTGATCTTTCTTTCCAGGTTGCCGGATAAAACAGCTTCTCTTTCCTGCGCTTTCGTTCCTTCCCTGGAAGCTGCCTTGTTTTCCTCAGGGTCTAAGGCCATGGTCATGCCGCCCATAGCGGCTGCAAGGGCCTTCCCCATGGCTGTATTTGTGTTGCGGATCACAACCTTCTGCCTGCCGCCTCTTTGCTCTCTGCGCTCCGGCGCCTTCTGGGCCGGCTTTTCTGCCGCCTTTGTCTTTGCTGCCAGCTTCTGCGCCTTTTTCACATCCTCCATGGTAAGCCCCAGCTTTTCCAGAAGCTTTCCGGCAGCCTCATAGGATTCCGGATGCACGCTGGTATTATCCAGGGGATTATCCCCGTCAAGGATCCTAAGAAAGCCCGCACACTGTTCGTAAGCCTTAGGCCCCAGCTTTGGCACCTTCAAAAGCTGGGCGCGGTTTTGAAACCGTCCGTTCTGTTCCCGGTAATCCACAATATTTTTTGCAATGGTCTTGGAAATTCCCGAAATATATTCCAGCAGGGAAGCTGAAGCCGTATTCAGGTCAACCCCCACTTTATTAACGCAGTCCTCCACTACGCCCTCCAAAGCCTCTCCAAGCTTTTTCTGGTTCATGTCATGCTGATACTGCCCCACGCCGATGGATTTGGGATCAATCTTCACCAGCTCCGCAAGAGGATCCTGCAGTCTTCTGGCAATAGACGCTGCGCTTCGCTGTCCTACGTCAAAATTAGGAAACTCCTCTGTGGCAAGCTTGCTTGCGGAGTAAACGGAAGCTCCCGCTTCGCTGACGATCACATACTGAACCGGTGTGTCTAATTCCCGGATCAGCTCCACGATCACCTGCTCCGATTCTCTGGATGCCGTTCCGTTTCCCACGCTGATCAGGGATACTCCGTATTTTTTGATCAGGCGCTTTAACTCTGCCTTGGCTTCCGTCACCTTATTTTGAGGGGCCGTGGGATAGATCACCTTGGTGTCTAACACCTTTCCTGTGGGATCTACCACTGCAAGCTTACAGCCTGTACGGAATGCCGGATCCCAGCCCAGCACCACCTTTCCTGCAATAGGAGGCTGCATCAGAAGCTGCTCCAAATTCTTGCCAAAAACAGAGATAGCTCCATCCTCGGCCTTTTCCGTCAGCTCGCTTCGGATCTCTCTCTCAATGGCAGGGGCGATCAGTCTTTCATAGGCGTCCCGGATCACCTCCGTAAGAACCGGCGTTGTATACTCATTTTCACTGGTGATCACCTTTTTTGCCAGATACTGCAAAATACGTTCCTCCGGCGCAAGGATCTTCACTGTCAGGAACTTTTCTTCTTCCCCTCTGTTCAAAGCCAGGATCCGGTGTCCTGCCGCCTTTTTTACCGGCTCCTCATAATTGTAATACATCTCATAGACGCTCTGGGCCTTCTCATCCTTGGCCGTACTTGAGAGAATGCCTTCCTCCATGGTGATCTTACGGATATAAATACGATAATCCGCTTCATCGGAAATCATCTCCGCAATAATGTCCATGGCCCCTGCAAGAGCGTCCTTTTCACTTTTTACTTCCTTTTCCTCACTTATATAGTTTGCCGCTTCCTGCTCTAAGGGTGCGGCAGCATTCTGCATCAGCACATAATCTGCAAGGGGTGCAAGTCCCTTTTCCTTTGCAACGCTGGCTCTCGTTTTCCTTTTGGGCCTGTAGGGACGATAAAGATCCTCCACGACCACTAGGGTTTCTGCTGCCAGGATCTTTTCTTTTAACTCCGGCGTCAGCTTCCCCTGCTCCTCAATGCTTCCGAGCACCTGCTCCTTCTTTTCCTCCAGATTGCGCAGATAGGTGAGCCTTTCGTGGAGATTACGGAGCTGCTCGTCATTTAACGACCCGGTAGCTTCCTTCCGGTATCTTGAAATGAAAGGGATGGTATTTCCCTCGTCGATCAGCTTTACAGCAGCCTCTACCTGCCACTTTTCTACCTTTAACTCTTCTTTCAGAGTTTTCATGATATCCATCTTTATCACCATGTCCTTCCAAACCCTGCAGGCCTTAGGCCGCAGGTGCAAATTTGCGCGTGAAAAATTTATTCTTCCTTATTTTCCCCCGCTCATCTTATCATAACGAAAGAAGGAATTTTTTTCAAGAAAGGATTTTGCCGGGAACAGGAAGGAAAGGCTTTTCCGGCAATTATGATGTTGTCACCACTTTGGGAACGTGTTACTATAGAAGTGAGATTATAGGACAAGAGAGTGTGTTATGGACAGCAATCAAAATTATCATTCATCCAATATGCAAAACCCACAAAGCCCCTATCGCTCCGGCAGCTTTCCAAACCCCGGAAACACCATGGCGATCGTTTCCCTGATACTGGGGATCGGGTGTGTGGGAACTATTTTTACCGTATACCTTCCCTTTGTGCTGGGAAGCCTTGCGATTATCTTTGCCATTCTGTCTAAGGGCTATGGCAAAAAGATGCTGGGAACTGCCAAGGCCGGAATCGGCATCAGCATTGCCGGGATCATTCTTGTTTCTGCTATGATCAGCGCTTTAGTGGGCGTGATCCTTTCCAGCAGCCGGGATACCCTGATCCGTTTTGGACAGCAGGTGGATCAGCAGCTTGAATCGCAGACGGGCCTTGATCCGGAGGACATTCTCGGCACCTCCTATGAAGAGATCATGCGGGAATATGCGGATCTTTTGAACAAATAGCTTATGCAGCAGAAAGTGAGGCACTCATGAGTAATCTGACGATCGGAACTTCTATTTACAATAATCCTTTTGCAGGGGGATACGGAAGCGGCGTACAGCCATTCTCTTCCCAGCCCTCAAAGGCAGTGGTAAATCCCGGAGAATCCACTGAGGTTTCTCCCGGCCGGAAATCCTCCCCTGCCCAGTGTGAGACCTGCAAAAACCGCAAATATCAGGACGGCTCCGACGAAATGGTGTCCTTTAAATCGGCATCCCATATTTCGCCAAAAGCTTCTGCTTCCAAGGTTCGGGCCCATGAGCAGGAGCATGTAAGCAACGCTTATACCAAGGCCGCAAAGGCGGGTGGCAAGGTGCTTTCTGCCTCTGTCACCCTGAAAACCGCTATCTGCCCTGAATGCGGCACCAGCTATATATCCGGCGGCACCACCTCTACCCGGATCCAGTACTCTGATGAGAGCAATCCCTATGTCCAGAACAAAAAGGCTCTGGATGCCGCATCCCTGATCGGACAAAATCTGGATCTGGCAGTTTGATCCTGCCTCAGACATTCTATTTTTTACAACAGGAGTTTTAGCAATATGGAACACTATTTATCCTCAGCCAGCTTAAAAGCTCAGGCCAAGGGACAATTATTCGGCAAATACAGCGTGCTGATCGGCGCCCTTTTATTACAGCTTCTCTGCACGGAACCTCTTCAGTTCATGTGTACGCTGCTGTTTGGGCAGAGCACCCCTTTCTTTGTGATCTTAAGCAGTGCTGTGACCTTTCTGATCAGTCTTTACAGCGGTTTGTTTTCTGCGGGGGAAGCCTTTCTTTATTTAAAGGTCTCCTGCAACCAAAAGCCCAGGATCAGCGATCTGTTTTTCTGCTTTAAAAACGATCCCATAAAAGTGATAAAGCTTCAGGCTGTGCTGGCAGGCATTTCCACCCTTGCCATGCTTCCGGCATCCCTGGCAGCATGCTTTCTGGACACCACCGCCCTTGTAGGCTCATCTGTAAGCACCACCCTTCCCTCCGGAAGCGGCGGTCTGTTTCTGCTCTATGCGATTTTCCTGGTGATAGGCCTTGTGATCCTGGTATATGCTTCCCTGGTCTTTTCCCAGTGCTACTATCTGATGCTGGATTTTCCCGATTATACTGCGGGAGAGCTTTTAAAGATGAGCATGCAGTTGATGAAGGGACATAAAGGAAGACTGTTTTATATCAGACTTTCCTTTCTCCCCCTGATGCTTCTTGGTCTTTTCTCCTGCTGCGTAGGCTTTCTGTGGGTATCTCCCTATATGCAGGCCGTAAACGCAGGCTTTTATCTTGATCTGATCAAAAAACAATCCCCACGATAAAAATGAGCCATCAGTTTTCTGATGGCTCACTTGTATTAATCCATTTTAAATAAGCATTGATAAAGGGATCAAGCGCCCCGTCTAACACCGCATCTACATTTCCGGTCTCGGCATTCGTCCGGTGATCCTTCACCAGCGTGTACGGCTGCATAACGTAAGAACGGATCTGGTTTCCCCAGCCGATCTCCTTTACCTCTCCCCGGATGTCGGAGAGCTTTTCCGCATTTGCTTCCTTCTTGAGCATATAGAGCTTTGCTTTCAGCATCTGCATGGCCTTATCCTTATTCTGGAACTGGGAACGCTCATTCTGGCACTGCACCACGATCCCTGTAGGAATATGGGTAATACGGATCGCAGATGAGGTCTTATTGATATGCTGGCCTCCTGCGCCGCTGCTTCGGTAAGTATCGATGCGCAGGTCATCATCATTGATCTCTACATCCACATCCTCTTCTATATCCGGCATAACATCCAGGGATACAAAGGAGGTCTGTCGTTTTCCCTGAGCATTAAAGGGAGAAATACGCACCAGTCTGTGAACGCCCTTTTCCGATTTCAGATAGCCATAGGCATTGGTTCCATTCACCTGGAAGGTAACCGACTTGATCCCGGCCTCATCTCCATCCAGATAGTCCAGCACTTCCACAGAAAAGCCCTTTCTTTCTGCCCATCTGGTGTACATACGGTACAGCATGGAACACCAGTCGCAGCTTTCTGTTCCGCCTGCTCCTGCATTCAGCTTTAAAATTGCATTGTCGCTGTCATATTCTTCTGACAAAAGGGTACTGATCCTGATATCCTCATATTTGGAAATGAAATCATCAAGCTCCTGCCGGATGTCTGCAGCAAGCTGTGCATCCTCCTCTTCATTTCCCATTTCAATTAAGGTTTCGATATCCTCATACTGGCTTTCCAGCCCGTTTATGGTATCTACAATATCCTTCAGGTTTTTCAGTTCCTTCATCTTCTGGTTAGATATATCCGGATCATCCCAGAAACCGGGAGCCTCCATTTCTCTTTCCAGCTCTTCGATCTTCTTTGACTTATTTGCTAAGTCAAAGTGAATCCCTCACTTCCGCTAAAGGGCTTTTGTAGGTCTGAAGCTCAAGCTTCATCTGGTCTAGTTCTACCACCTTGCGTCACCTCTTTCTTTTTTTAATTTAGCAGGCGCTACTTTCTGCCGCAGCACTGCTTATACTTTTTCCCGCTTCCGCAGGGGCAGGGATCGTTTGGATAGATCTTTGCCTTTTCTCTCTTTACAGGAGCCTTCACTGCGGAATCGTCCTTATTGGTACCGGTCACCTTGGCAACCTGTTCTCTCTCTACTTTCTGCTCTACCCTTACATGGAACAGCAGCCTTACCGTCTCTTCCCGGATGTTCTGGGTCATCTCATCAAACATTTCGTAGCCGCTGAGCTTGTATTCTACCAGCGGATCCCTCTGTCCATAAGCCTGAAGGCCTACGCCCTGTCTGAGCTGTTCCATATCGTCAATATGATCCATCCACTTGCGGTCGATCACCTTAAGCAGGATCACACGCTCTAATTCCCTGATTGCTTCCGGCTCCGGGAATTCTGCTTCCTTTGCCTCGTAAAGCTTAACCGCCTCTTCCTTCAGCTGCTGCTTTAAAGCGTTCTTCTTAGGCGTATTGATCCGCCCTCTGTTCACAGGCTTTAAGGGAATGGTGGGAAGCAGCAGGGAATTCAGCTCTTCCAGGTTCCACTCATCATAATCCGTATCATCCCCGATCACAATATCTACTGCATTTTCAGCAATATCCGTGATCATCTTATAGATCACGTCACGCATGCTTTCCCCGTTCAGTACCCGGCGGCGCTCCTCGTATATGATCTCTCTCTGTTCATTCATTACCTGATCGTATTCCAGCAGGTTCTTTCTGATGCCAAAGTTATTGCTTTCGATCTTCTTCTGGGCCGATTCAATAGCGTTTGTCAAAGCCTTATGCTCGATCTCCTGTCC
>ENA-ORPK01000202-ORPK01000202.1-human-gut-metagenome-genome-assembly--contig:-NODE-202-length-58206-cov-3.923011_pt1 | contig 58206 bp, 43 predicted proteins | sample MGYA00242139_ERZ509068 | MGnify/ENA primary metagenome ERZ509068 (study PRJEB26280, sample SAMEA2338687) | human gut metagenome | biome: human gut; feature: human-associated habitat; material: faeces...
CTGCCCCATTTGGCCACTCTGGAAAACACCCTTGTCTCTAATTATTTGCTGCGCAAAAGTAGTGTATTTTTTTTATATTGCCAAACAATTTGAAATGAAATTTTCCACGTTCTTATTATAGTCGTGTTTTTAGGGTTCTGTAATTGGGAAGTTGGGTAATTATTTCACAACAATGTTATTTATTATGTAAGCATCAACGTATTTGTTGAGATTATATATTAGGTCGCTTTTTCTTAGTGTTATCTCTTGCCTTACAACTGCACTGTCACATTCTATATATAGTGTCTGGTTTGATATGTGTATGTTTTTAGTGTGTTTGGATATAGCCTCTCCCGCAGTATCATTCCAACCTTGATGTGTTATCTTGAATTCCAACAAAGGGGTTTCAAGTCCCTCTTCTCTAAGGAAAGGTGGTATTAGTTCTTTGATAGGTTTGGCTTTAACACGTTTCATATTTTCCGTTGTTAACAATAAAGAAAGTGTAGTCGTTGGCTGACTGTCCAATCACTTGCTCAAGGTTTTCGCGATTTGTTGACGTGATAAATATCTGGCCGAATCTTTCACTAGATACAATGCGAATTATCTTGTTTACTCTTTCTGCGTCAAGTTTGTCAAAGATATCGTCAAGTAAGAGTATAGGGGTGCGGTGTCCTATGGTGTCTTTAAGGAAAAGATATTGTGCAAACCGTAAGGCAATCAGACAACTCTTAGCTTGTCCCTGCGATGCCTCATATCGAAGAGCATGGCCATTTAGCGTCATTTCGAGGTCGTCTCGATGTGTGCCGTGTAAGGTGTGGCCTACAATGCTGTCTTTTAGATGTTGAGACTGAAGTGTGGTAAATAAGTCTTCCGTCTCCAAGTGAGAACGATAAATAAGGTTGACATCTTCGTCTTCATTGCCAAGAAGTCTATAGATGTCTTTAAATATGGAAATTATCTTGACTGTAAAGTTTTTCCTTTCTTTGTGGATTTCTTTTGCCGCATCTGACAGCAGATGGTCGTATGCTGTCAAAATGTTCTCATCGGGTGTGGTACATGACTTTAGAAGAGCGTTGCGTTGCTGTAGGACCTGGTTGTATTTTATTAATTGGTTTAGGTACAATGGAGAGTATTGCGAGATTGTCATGTCCATGAATTTCCTGCGAAATTCACTTGCTCCGCGGATTAGTTCACTGTCGTCAGGCGAGATTATGACAAGCGGAATTAGGCCGATATGGTCTGATATCTTCTTGTATTCTTTCCCATTTTTCTTGAATGTTTTCCGTCGCCCATTTTTAAGACCGCAGTAGATGTTAATTGTTTCTTTTTCGTGAGTCTCATAAATGCCTTGTACCATCATGGCATCTTGCCCGTGCCTTATAACATGTTGGTTTGTCTGGGAAAACATGCTGCGGCAGAATGAAAGATAGTGAATGGCATCAAGCAGGTTGGTTTTGCCCATTCCATTTTTTCCTACAAAGCAATTAAGCTTGGAAGACAGTTCTAATTCCGCTTGGTCTATGTTTTTGAAGTTGATTAATGAGATTTTTCTAAGTACCATGGGTGAAATCTGAATAGGCTGTAAAGTAGTATATTTCGGTGGGTGATGCGTCTCGTTTTTTGCAATTTGTGACTGCCATAGACTTCATCATCAACCATGTTGATGCAAAGTTATGAATAATTTCATTATGAAGCTGTTATTGTTGCGATATATAAAATTGAAGCAGATATCTCCAAGTTATTTTGTTCTGTAGAAATATCTGCTTCAAATATGCTAATTCAACTAATTCGTAGTCAATTATCGTTACTATGTAACAATGCGATGGAGTTTTATTGCGAAGCCACCGCCTTTAGCCATGTGTATTTTTATCTTAGAGTTCTTGTCTACTCTTCTTCCTTCGATGACTTTGTAGTCAGTTGCAACTCGGTTTGCCATATTACCGTCTTGGTATATTGTTGTGACAAAGTAAGTGTCGCGGTCACCAGGCTCGAACAATTTGGAAATGTCTATTTCTACATCTCGTTCTTCCCAGTTGTTAAGTCCACCAATCCACCAGTGTTTGCCGGCAACTTTACGAGCTGTGACAATGTATTTTCCGATTTCACCGTCAAGAACAATAGTCTTTTCGTATTGATTTGGAATAGAAGCGATAAAACTTGCACATTCCTCTTCTTTCTCATAGGCTGTAGGAGAATCTGCCATCATCGTCAGAGGTGAGTCGTAAACGATATACATTCCTATTTGATGGCAACGTGTACCTTGTGTTTGTGGCCAATAATAGTCTCCAACGAAGTGGTCTTTTGTGCAGTTGCGCATGCCTCCCGGAGTATAATCAACATATCCAGGCATCATGCGTAGGAATGGGAATGTAACACAGTAGGTTGGCATGTCGTCTTTGTTTGAACCCCATTTGGCCTGTTCCAATCCCCAGACGCCTTCAACATTCAAGATGTTAGGGAATGTTCGGTTATAACCTGTTGGGGCATACATTCCGTGCAGGTCGAGGAAGATGTTATATTTGGCGCATGTTTCCGCTACTTTATATACCTGTTCTACAGCGGTCTGGTCGTTGCGGTCAAGAAAATCCACCTTAAATCCTTTAATGCCCATTTGGCTGTATTGTTTGCATGCTTCTTCTAGTTGCTCACTCAACACGTTTATTCCAAGCCAAAGAACAACACCGACTTTCTTTTCCTTTCCGTATTTTATGATTTCTGGTAGGTTTATTTCTTTTATAGTGTGTAGAATGTCTACCTTCTCGTTATCGTCTTTGCTGTTTTTTCTGTCATAATACCAGCCTTCGTCAAGTGCAATGTACTCTACTCCGTGCTTTGCAGCGAAGTCTATATAATACTTGTAGGTTTCAGTGTTAATTCCAGGCTTAAAGTCTACTCCCGTAAGAGTAAGTGCATTCCACCAATCCCATGTAAGTTTGCCTGGCTTTATCCATTTTGTATCACCGATTCTGTTAGGAGCGCCTAAAGCATATACAAGATTGTTTTGGGCCATTTCAGAATCTTTATACGTGACAACTATGATTCGCCATGGGAAATCCCTTGTTGGCTTAACCTTTGCGATATAGTTCTCTCTGTCTGTCACAACGAGCTTCTTGCGTGCGTCTACAAATTTGTGGCTTTTGGGATATGGAGCAAACTCTGCTTCAAGGCGATTGGCGCTTGCTTTCAAAAACATTCCTGGATAAGATTCCAAATCGCTTTCCATAATGCTTACTTTCGCTGTTTTGCAATCAACAGCAAGAGGCGTGAATGCTAAGCGGTTTTTCTCTGCCTCAGATAATTTTATGTTTTTATAGATATTCTCAAAGGATGTCCCCCAGCGGTTATATTGTTCGTTGGTATATGGAATCCATGCCATGAAATCTTCGGGGAAAATAAATTCTGCAATTTCGTTTTCTACAATCAGCTCTGCTGGTTTCTTTAAAGAGGAACTAAGCCTGTATGCAACACCGTTGTCGTAGGCACGAAATGTAAGAACAAATCCGTCTGCCATTGTCAACTTCATCTCGTTGCAATTGTTCTGAACCTTGGGTTCGCGATAGAACGGAGATGGAATTTCTTCGTTGATAGCAGTAATTTTTTTCTTCTTTAACTTAGGATTTTCCCCGACTTTCGGGCCATCTTTGACAATAAGGCCAATGCGCGAATCTTTTAGTAGGGTTTTTCCCTCGTCAAATACAGAGTATTTCAACTCTGTACCAAAAGAAACCTCTACCTTTAATTTTCCGTTAGGTGAGGTTACACTTTCTACTTTGTCAGCTGCTTGGGTTGCAAATGTAACGGCAAGAGCCAATAAGGATAAAAAAGTCTTTTTCATTTTGTTAAATATTAATGGTGTAAGTTTTTTTGAGAGTTAGCGTTCGTAACTGCGAGCGTAGTCAATCATACGAATGGCTGTAATGGCATATTCTTCTCCTTTGTTTCCCAGTTTGCCTCCTGCACGTTCAAACGCTTGGTCAAAATTGTTAGTCGTTAATACTCCAAAGATTACAGGAAGATTGCATGTTGCGTTTAGATGAGCTAAGCCATTAGTACATCCCTGTGCAATGAAATCAAAATGCGGAGTGTCACCTCTGACAATGCAACCGATGGCAATTACTCCGTCAACGAGTCCGCTTTTAACCATTGCGTTTGCTCCATATATAAGTTCAAAACTTCCTGGAACGTTTTTTACTACTATGTGTTCCGGTTTTACTCCGTATTTTTTTAAGGTGCCGACAGCACCCTCCAATAATGGCTGTGTTATCTGCGAATTCCATTCGCATACAACTATGCCTACCCTCATTCCTGAAGCTGATGGTATGTTTTGTGTAGAGAGGTTGTCTGTTGTTGTTGACATGTTTGTTGAAAATTACAATTAGGTCATTGGTCTATATTTGGCGCAATGGGTAGCGGAAGTTTTCCTCAATCTTTATGCAGGAATAGTGGATTTCATAATGTAGACCAAGGCCATGATGTGGCCGAAGTAGTTGTAGGTTACGAAATATGGGCAAATTCTGAGGAGATTTAATTAAAGAGAGCAAAGACATGTTGTTTCACGTTTTTGCTCTCTCCGTTTACATGAAATAAAGAACCAACGTTGTCAGTACTGGTCTTTTATTCTGAGACCTTCTGGATATACTTGTCTACGCCCTGAGCTTCTGCGCTGTTAGGATACTTGTCTTTTACTTCTTTGTAAAGTTCAAGGGCTTCTTTAGGCTTGTTCTGCTTTTCAAGCAATTCTCCAGCTTGAATCAAGCAGTATGGGCTAACCACTGGGTTGTCTGCGCGTTTAGCCGCTTTTTTTAGCAATTCTATGGCCTTGTCGTAGTTTCCTTTTTTGGCATAGCAGTTTCCTAATGCTGAAATACCGTTGTTGGATATGAACTGGTCGTCCTCTGCATCAAAGTCCTCTAAATACTTGATGGCGTTGTCATAATTACCTTTATAATAATATGCCAATCCTGCATATAGGTTGGCAAGATTGCCAGTCTCTGTGTGACTGTATTGTGCAGCGATTTTTATGAATCCGGGGTAACCAGTATTGTCACCGTTAAGGGCTTGGTCAAACTGTCCTTTTTGGAAATAATCTTGTCCTTTTGCTAGTTTTGTCGCTGCCTCATTGTTTGCACTGTTAATATAGCTCTTGTAGAAGAACGATCCAATCACGATTAGGGCGACAAGGATTATAGCCCCAGTAATGGAACTGATGATGGGATTCTTTTTAATTCGAGCTGTTATGCTTTGAGGCTCATTGTTTTGTGTTTCTTGGGTTGTTTTAGCTGTTGCCATATTTTAAAGTTTTTTTATTTCTCAAGTATCTTTTTCTATCATCAGTGCAAAGATAATCCAATTTTCTGAGATAATGGTTGCTGGCGTAGTTTTTTTTATAGACACGTTGTTGTTTTGGAGAAGCCCCAAAGAATATGTCACTTCGTTTTCGCTTGGTTCGTATTGCTTGGGAAAGTAAGGCGTTTCTCGATGAGGTGCAGTGCCTCTTTGACATTCTTGTCATATTGACATTGATACAGTGTGGATGCTTTGTCGCCGAGAATGTAGTTTATAACAGTTCCTGTGATGGCATTGTTGAGTCGTTTGTAAGATTGCCGGATTAGAATGTTGCGCCGTTTTTGCCCTTTTCTCTCTGCATAGGCGGCGAATTTGTTTACGAGATTCTGGCGTTTCAAATAAGTCTCAAGGTCTTTCCAGTCTTGCATGTTGGATAGTTTCTCTCGGTTTGCATCTGCATACAGATAAGAAAATTCTGCCAGACGTCGGGATGCAATCGCCTCCATAAGATAGGATGTTATGTCTGACGTGTCGGTAGGTATGAAAACGTCTGGCATGACTCCACCTCCACCATATACTGTCCTGCCGATTCGTGTATGGAATTTCTTTCCGTATAGGTGTATACTGTCTTGTGTGGAGAATTCTCCTTTAACATATCGCGAATAGAGGTCGTTTTGGTAGGTGTCACTTTCGCCCATAACATAGGGCTTTTGCAGGCATCGCCCAGACGGACTGTAATATCTCGCTATTGTGAGTTTTAGAAGTGAGCCGTCAGAAAACTGTATGGGTTCTTGTACAAGACCTTTGCCGAATGTGCGTAACCCAACGACAGTTCCCCTGTCATTATCTTGAATTGCCGCTGTAAAGATTTCACTTGCAGAGGCAGTGTTCTCATTAACCAGTATTACAAGGGGAATGTTTTGGTAGTCTCCTCTTCCGTCACTGTGGTATTCCATTCTTTCAGATTTTCTTCCTTTTGTATAGACAATCATACGTTTCTTGGGTAGAAATTGATTGGCTATTCTGATGGCGGCTTCCATATAACCTCCGCCATTGTCGCGTAAATCTATGATTAGATTTCTGCAGCCATGGCTGCTTAGTTCTGCAAGCGCAACAAGGGTTTCTTCGTATGTGTTTTCACCGAATGAACTTATTTTAATATAGCCAGTTTCTTTGGTAAGCATGGAGTATATGTCCACGGTCTTTACGGGGACGGCCCCTCGTGTTACTTCAAATGTCTTAATGCCCTGTTCTCCAGCTCTCTTAACGCCAATTTTTATTTTAGACTTGTCGCGTCCTCGCAATTTTTTCATTGCGTATTCGTCGTTCAGGAATTTTCCTATAAATGTTTTCCCGTCAACCTTTACAATGCGGTCACCCGCCATCAGGCCGACGTCTTCAGACGGCCCTCCAGAAACGACTCTGATAACTCTTGCGGTGTCGTCTATAATAGAAAAAATTACGCCAATTCCTGAAAACGAACCTTTCAACCCCTGCATTTCCTCTTCAACCTTTTTGGCTGAGGTGTACGTGGAGTGGGGGTCAAGTTCTGACAAAATGCGTGGAAGTGCCTTTTCTACCAAGTCTGCCATGTTGACAGTGTCAACATATCTGTCTTCGATGGCGTAGAGTAGGTCGTTTATTTTACTGTTGCTCGAGCTGAAGATGTTAAGTCTGTTGCTGCGGAAATAGCTGGCGTAGAATGTTCCCAAGACGATTCCTGCCACAACGCTTATGGAAATTATCAACGGCAGAAAGTTGTGATATTTGTTTTGTTTCATGTCTTGTTGCTTATTGCTTAAAAATATGCAGAATCTCTTATTGTTGTCGAGTGTCGGATACTTGAACGTATTCTTGCAGGTCCATATATGTCGTTTCTATGCCAGCCCTTTCCAGTAGCCTTATCCCATCGTCAAGCCGATATTTTTCTCCGTATACAACGCGTCGTATTCCGCTTTGGATAATTAGCTTGGCGCAGTCTATGCACGGTGAGGCTGTAACATAGAGTGTTGCACCATCGCTGTTTTGTGAAGAACGGGCTATTTTTGTTATGGCATTGGCTTCTGCATGAAGAACGTATGGTTTGCTGACATTGTTTTCATCTTCACAAATGTTTTCAAAGCCAGAGGGCGTGCCATTGAATCCGTCACTGATTATTGTACCGTCCTTTACAAGCAAAGCCCCGACTTTCCTCCGTATGCAATATGAGTTTTCTGCCCAGATGTGTGCCATGCGCAAATAGCGTTTGTCAAGGAGTTCCTGTTTTCTGTTTTCGTTCATAGTGTTCTTGTCTCACAATGATGTAAGTGGTTTATTTTATGCTCTTTACGCCGTCTCTTTTCAGCATGGCTTTAATTGAAGGCGCACGATGACGAAAGTTCTTGTAAAGAATTGCGGGGTGCTCAGTGTTGCCTCTTTCAAGTATCTCGTGACGGAAGCGCGATGCTGTTTCCTTGTCGAAGATTCCTTTTTCCTTGAAAGCTGCAAACGCGTCTGCGTCAAGAACCTCGGCCCACTTGTAGCAGTAGTATCCTGCAGCGTAGCCTCCGGTCATGATATGGTTGAACTGTGTTGTCATGCATGTTTTTGCTTTTGTTTGGGTGCCGACCATAGCGGTTTCCCATGCTTTTTTCTCAAATTCCATGACATCTGTCTTTAGCGGAGAGGTAAGTGTGTAGTACGCCATATCAAGCATGCAGAAAGAGAGCTGTCGCAAGCAAGCTATGCCAGTGTTGAAATGTCGGCTGCTAATAACCCTGTCTATCAGTTCGTCGGGAATGGGCTCTCCTGTTTCGTAATGGAAAGCAAAGGTATGTAGAAACTCTTTCTCATAAGCAAAGTTTTCCATGAATTGAGATGGTAGTTCAACAAAGTCCCAAAATACGTTGGTGCCAGACAGGCACTCGTATTTGCATTGTGAAAAAATCTCGTGAAGCCCATGGCCGAATTCATGCATGAAGGTTGCAACCTCTCCCAAAGTCAATAGTGCAGGCTTTGTTTCTGTTGGTTTTGTGAGGTTCATGCATAGTGAGACGTGAGGCCGTATGTTCTTTCCGTTTATGTCGATCCATTGACCTTGGTAACTGGTCATCCAAGCTCCGCTTTTTTTGTTTGGACGAGGATGGAAGTCAGTGTACAGAACTGCCAGATATTTGCCGTCTTCATCAAAGACTTCGTAAGCGATCACGTCTTTGTGGTAGACTGGTATTGAATCATTTCTTCTAAAAGATATGCCGTATAATTTGTTGGCTAATCCAAACACCCCGTCAATAACCCTACTTAGTTCAAAATAAGGGCGCAGCATTTCTGCGTCATAATTGAAGGTCTCAAGTTGCAGCTTGTGGCTATAGAAGCCGGTGTCCCACGGCATCATTCTAAACGAAGCCCCTTCTGTGTGTCGGGCGTAGTCTATAATCTTGCCGTAGTCACTTATGGCTGTTGGTTTGTAGGCTTCAAGTAGTTTGTTTATGAATTTGTTGACGGTAACCGTGTTGCGGGCCATGCGGTGTTTGAGGGCCTTTTGTGCGTATGTTTTGTAACCGTAGATATGCGAAGCTTCAAGTCTGAGGTTGACAATCTTACGCACCAAGTTTAGATTGTTGAATTTGTTTTTCTTAATACATAATGTATTGTGGGCGAGATAAACTTTTCTTCGCAGTGACCTGTTTTTGCAATATGTTAGGATTGGAAAATAGCTTGGTTGGTCCAAGGTGAAACACCAGCCGTCAAGGCCTTTTTCTCTTGCCAGATTAGCTGCCTGTTCCATTTGTAGTTCTGGTAGCCCATCCAAATCTTCTTTGTTTGAAATATGAAGCTTAAATCTGTTGGTGTCCTTTAAAACGTTTTGAGAAAACAGAAGGGTAGATAGTGACAATTCTTTTGTAATCTCCTTTAGTCTTTCTTTCTTCTTCTTGGGAAGATTGATTCCACGCTCCACAAAACTGTCATATATCTTGTCCAAAAGAACCTGGTCTTCGTGATCCAACTCGGGCTTACTGTCTTTCACGTGTTTTATGCGAGCAAAGAGCTTTTCGTTGTACAAGATGCGAGTGCTGTGTTCTGTAAGCATGGGGGTTATCTCTTGCGCAAGCTTCTCCAGATAGTCGCTGGTGCATGCAGTCAGAAGATTTCCCATCGTGGTTTCAACTTTACCCAAAGTTTCACCAGAGTGAACGAATGGTATGATGGTGTTGTCAAAAGTGGGAGTTGCTTGGTTATTGACAATGTTATCAATTTCTTTGTCTTCAAGCGCCATTCCCTCAAGTAAGGCAGGTTTATAGTCGCTCTCTTGTATCAAATCAAATGGCATAGTGCCGTGTGGCGTATTGTTAGGCTCCAGAAAAGGGTTCTTCCGTATTTGGTTATTGTCGGTGCTAAATGTCTCCATTGCTTTTTGTGCGAAGTTCATGTTTTGACTACAAAAATACATATTTGTTTTCAATATTCCATTGTGGTGTAGCTCTAAAAATAGCTTTCAGCGGAACTTTTGCCAAAACCTATAATAAAGTTCGCATGCAGACATGCTGCTTGCTAATTTGGCTCTCTCTTTCATAAACTATCTCTTACTCGCCTTTAAGCCCAACTCGTTTGTTAGGGTTTCTTGGATTTTGATTTTTTATGAGAGTCTCTGTTGTTTTTTTTTAGAGAACAGTAGCGGGCTATTTTGAGCTGAAAACAAGCAACAGATGCCTTGTAAAAACAAGAGGCAATAAAAAGATGTTATTTGCGACCTGATGACCGATTTGGGTTTGGCGCATAATCCGCTTGCAGGAGACCCGAAAAACAGCATGTAGAAGCAGGGCGCATATAAACATTTCTGTTATTTTATTTTAAAGTGGCCTTTTGTGTGTTAGGATTTTCTTAAATTCGCAACGCAAACTATTATTATTGAAATATTTATGAAAAACAAAACAGCTTTAGTCTTGATTGCGCTTTTGGTTGCTTTTCAGTGCAGTTATTCCCAGAAATTTTCGGCTCATGTTGGGGAAGCTGGCACCTCATATAATTTCTGGTTTTACAATCCTGAATCTGGTGTGAGCAAAGATTCGCACTTCCCTTTGTTGATTTTTCTACATGGCCAGAGTTTGTGTGGTGGCAATCTGGACAAAGTCAAACGCTATGGTGCAATTGATGCCGTAGCCCGTGGACGATATATTGACTCCTATATTGTGGCCCCTCAAAATCCTGGGGGAGCATGGAACCCGCAGAAGATAATGAGCATTGTTGAGTGGGCTCAGCGCAATTACAACGTAGACACAACCCGTATTTATGTGTATGGGATGAGCCTTGGTGGTTTTGGTACAATAGACTTTGCAGCCACTTATCCAGAAAAGGTTGCATGTGCAATGGCCATTTGCGGAGGTGCTACAGTCGCTGATTTGAGTGGCCTTGCTAAAGTTCCGCTCTGGATTGTTCATGGTACTGCTGACAGAGCAGTACCAGTAACTTCTTCGGACAGAGTAGTGGCGGCCATTCGTGCTGCCGGTGACGACAGTCGTCTTATCTATACTCGGCTAAAGGGGGTTGACCATGGACGTCCTGCCCGTATATTCTATATGTTGCAGACGTATGACTGGATGTTTTCGCATTCCATACTTGACAAGAACCGTGAGGTTAATCGTGAATTTGAGATTACAAACGAGATGCTTAGCAAGGCATACCAAGACTTGGGTAAGAATATCCCTATTGATGAAGATTATTAGGCGAAGTTGTTAAAAATCGTGGAGATTTCTTTGTCATAATATAAAAAAGAGGTAATTTTGCGCGCCGATTATTATCAATGTGCCCTGCTTGCTGGGGCGTGTTAAAGCAACATTTGCTTGCACATTGTGCTTTTGGCCGAGCTTGGTGTGCTGGCAATAGAGTAGTAACAATTAAAATTATTTTATCAAAAGTGAACACTTTAAGTTACAAAACCATTTCTGCCAATAAAGAAACAGTGCAGAAAGAATGGGTTGTAGTAGATGCGACAGACCAGATTGTTGGTCGCCTTGGCTCAAAGGTTGCAAAACTTTTGCGCGGTAAGTACAAGCCTAACTTCACACCAAACGTGGATTGCGGCGACAATGTCATTGTCATCAATGCAGATAAGGTGAAGATGACGGGTAAGAAATGGACAGAAAAGATTTTCTATTCTTACACTGGTTATCCCGGTGGACAGAGAGAGCATACTCCTGCAAGCATTATGGCGAAGCCCAATGGAGCAGACCGCCTTCTCAGAAGGACAGTAAAGGGTATGCTGCCAAAGAATCGTCTTGGCGCCCAACTTTTGGGCAACCTCTACATTTATGCTGGAGGAGAACACAAGCATGAAGCTCAGAGTCCAAGGACTATTGATATTAACCAGTACAAATAATCATCAAAAATGGAAGTAATTAACGCATTAGGTCGTCGCAAGAGCTCTGTCGCTCGTGTATATGTTACCGAGGGTACCGGTAAAATAACAATAAACAAAAGAGACATCACAGAATATTTTCCTTCTGCAATTCTTCAATATGTTATCAAGCAGCCTCTGGAGGCTCTCGAAGTAGCTGGAAAATATGACATACGGCTGAATATTTTCGGCGGAGGTTTTACTGGACAGTCTCAAGCCGCCCGTTTGGCCATTGCCCGAGCTTTGATTAAGATTAACGCAGAAGACAAGGCAACTCTTCGCAAGCATGGCTTCGTTACACGTGACAGCCGTGAGGTGGAGCGCAAAAAGCCGGGTCGTCCAAAGGCACGTCGCAGATTCCAGTTCAGCAAACGTTAATGTTTTGTCTGTTGTTTTGTTGAACTGAAATTCCGAAAAGAAAGTTTAGTATCTAAATTATTTGGACTCTTTTTGCATCTGTAGAAGAAGGCTACCAAATGATTGGGTTTATTTAATTAACATCAAAAAAGAACGTAAACCAATTTAGAATTATGTCAAGAACAAATTTTGATCAACTACTTGAGGCAGGATGTCACTTCGGCCACATGAAGAGAAAGTGGAATCCTGCAATGGCTCCTTATATTTTTATGGAGCGCAACGGTATTCATATTATAGATTTGCATAAGACTGTAGCAAAGATAGACGATGCTGCAGAAGCTGTAAAGCAAATTGCAAAATCTGGAAAGAAAATCCTTTTTGTTGCTACTAAGAAACAGGCAAAAGAAGTTGTCGCAGAAAAGGCTTCTTCTGTAAATATGCCATATGTTAACGAACGTTGGCCGGGCGGTATGCTTACAAATTTCGCTACCATTCGCAAAGCCGTAAAGAAAATGGCATCTATCGACAAGATGACCGCTGACGGCACGTTCTCCAATCTTTCCAAACGCGAACTCCTTCAAATTTCAAGACAGAGAGCAAAGCTCGAAAAGAATCTCGGCTCTATCGCTGACCTTACAAGACTGCCTTCGGCACTCTTTGTTGTAGACGTGATGAAAGAAAACATTGCCGTTCACGAGGCCAATCGTCTTGGCATTCCTGTGTTTGGCATTGTAGACACAAACTCAAACCCTAAAAATGTAGATTTCGTAATTCCGGCAAATGATGATGCCACCAAGAGTGTGGAAGTTATCCTTGATGCGATTTGCGGAGCCATTGCAGAAGGTCTTGAGGAGCGTAAGATAGAGAAGGCTGATGCAGAGGCTGCTGAGGCTCAGGCAGAGTCGGAAAACGGTGAGGCAAAGCCACGCCGCCGCCGTACTCGTGCCCGCGTAGAGGCCACCGAGACTCAGGCAGAGACAACAGAGGCAGAAGAACCTGCTGCTGAGTAATTTGGTAATCTTTTATTAATTTTCATATTTAGATATTTATGGCAGTAACAATTGCTGATATTCAGAAACTTCGCAAGCTTACTGGCGCTGGAATGAGCGACTGCAAGAAGGCTCTCGAAGAATCAAATAATGATATAGATGCGGCAGTGGAGCTTATCCGTGCGAAAGGTAAGGCTGTTGCAGCAAAAAGATCCGACCGTGAAGCTTCGGAGGGTTGTGTATTGTGCAAGGCTGTTCCTGGCTTTGCGGCAACTATAGCCCTGAAGTGTGAGACAGACTTCGTTGCCAACAATGCCGATTTTGTAAAGTTGGCACAGGATATATTGGACTTGGCAATAGAAAACAAATGCAAGACCCTTGAGGAGGTTAAGGCTCTTCAGATGGGAGACGGCACTGTAGCTCAGGCAGTTACAGACCGTAGTGGTATTACTGGTGAGAAAATGGAACTTGATGGCTATAAAGTCATTGAAGGTGACAATGTGTCGGTTTACAACCATCAGGGCAAGAATATGCTCTGCACTATGGTGCAACTTTCCACTCCTGTTGGAGAGGAGGTTGGCCATCAAGTTGCAATGCAGGTTGCAGCTATGAACCCTGTGTCTATTTCTGAGGCCGATGTTCCCGAAGATGTTAAGGCAAACGAACAGAAGGTGGCGGTTGAAAAAACCGTAGAGGAGCAGGTTGAAAAAGCTGTTCAGGCTGCTTTGAAGAAGGCTGGCTACAACCTTTACATCGCAGAGAATGAAGAGCATATTGCAGAGGGTATTGCCAAGGGTAATATCACAGAAGAGCAGGCTGAGGACATTCGCAGAATCAAAAAGGAGACTGCTGAACAGAAGCAAGCCAATATGCCACAGCAGATGATAGAGAAAATTGCTGAGGGACGCATGAACAAGTTCTATAAGGAGTCTTGCTTGCTCAATCAGGATTATATCATGGATGGCAGTAAAACTGTTGCTTCCTTTATTAAAGAGGCAGATAAAAACTGCACAGTTCTTGCGTTTACGCGCTTTACTCTCCGTGCAGAGTAGTACTGTAGATATACTATAACACAAAAAAGAGAGGTCTTTGCATGACAGAATAGCAAAGACCTCTCTTTTTTTGTGTGCCCCATACGCTTTTGCAGTGTTTGATGCGTGTTTCATCATACGCGGCTGGGTCCGAAAGACACAACATCTGTCTACGTTGGCCTGCTGTTCGCACATATCTTGCGGCAGTTTGATGTTTCCTCGCATGTTGCGTTGAATGGTGTGGATGCGAGAAGAATTTTGCATGCGCAAAAGACAAGAGTTCAGCAATGTATTGTTTAACCCAATTCGGTCGTTAGGACTTATTGTATTTTTATTTTTCAGGAGAGCAGATGTTGCTTGTCTCTTTAGGGAATAATGGCGGGCTATTTTGAGCAAAGGACAAGCATTAGGTGCCTTATAAAAACAAAAGACAATATGAAGTAACAAAAAGACGCCATTTACGGCTTAATTATCGATTTGGGTTTAATGCGTTTCGGCCGAAACGCTAATGTATTTCGGCCGAAATTGATATGAATTTCCGTGGAAACGTGATAATAATTCGGCCGAAAGAGGCAGTGTGTGTCGTTGCCTCTTCCGGCCGAATAGCTATAGGATTTGTCTGTGTTGTATTAAAGGCTTCGGGTCAGAGTGATGTTTTTTTTGTCTGTCTGACTCGGAGCGATTTTTGCCGTGATATGGGTCTTGGTACAGTAAAAATCCTATTTTGCTGGCTCGCAGAGCTCTGTAAGAATGCCTGCGGTGGTCTTTGGGTGCAGGAAGCCTATCATCATTTTCTCTGCTCCCGGGCGCGGTTGCTTATCGATAAGTCTGATGCCTTTGGTCTCTGCCTCTAACAATGCTTCTGCAACACCGTCTTCAACGGCAAATGCGACATGGTGAACGCCTTTGCCTCCTTTTTCCAGCCATTTGGCAATGGCCGAGTCCGGTGACGTTGGTTCCAAAAGTTCAAGTTTCACTTCTCCAATTTTGAGGAATGCAGTCTTGACTTTCTGGTCAGCGACTTCTTCTACGGCATAGCATTTCAAGCCTAATACATTCTCAAAATACGGCAGGACGGCATCAATATTTTCGACACCGATTCCTAAATGGTCAATTCTGGTAAGTTTCATGTCTTTTATGTTTAAAAGTCATTACAAAGGTACGGTTTTCTTTTTGTCCAAATCTCATTGAATGATAAAATTTTAGTTTGTCGCCTGCTTTTGAACAATGCAAGATGCAGCGTAGTGGCAAAAATTCTGTCATCATTCGACAGTAAAGGCTTGCGAGTCTGTAAGGTCTGGCAAGTTGCAAAGCTTGATGTGCGAGGCTTGGAAGCCTGATTGGGTCTGGCGATGGTCGTTAAATATGAAATAAACATTAATGTAGCGGAATTAAATAGTTGTAGAGGGCTATTGTCAGAAAAAAAATGTGTAGTTTTGCATTAAATATTTTGTTATGGAATATATTAAAACCAATATAAAAGATGTGTGGATTTTGAAGCCGCATGTGTTTGAGGATGCCAGAGGCTATTTTATGGAGACATTTCGTAGTGAAGATTTTTGTGCAAACTTAGGTAATGTTGTTTTTGTGCAGGATAACGAATCAAAATCGTCATATGGTGTTCTTCGTGGACTTCACTATCAGAAGGGAAAATGGTCTCAGGCGAAGTTGGTGCGGGTGATTGAAGGCCGTGTGTTGGACGTTGCGGTTGACTTGCGCAAGTCATCGCCTACGTTTGGAAAACATGTTGCTGTTGAACTGTCATCGGAAAACAAGTTACAGTTGTTTATACCTCGCGGATTTGCACATGGTTTTGCAGTTCTTTCACCCACGGCTGTTTTTGCCTACAAGGTTGACAATAGATATGAGCCGTCTGCTGAAGTATCTATATGTTATGATGATTCGTCTGTTGGCATAAAATGGCCTATACCCAAGTGTGACATGATCCTTTCTGAAAAAGACACCAGTGGAAAGTCTTTTGAAGAAGCTGAATTGTTTGATTAGTATTGCCGCATGATGAAGAATATACGTAATTTTTGCATTATAGCACATATAGATCACGGGAAGTCAACATTGGCCGACCGTTTGCTTGAGTTTACGAAAACCATCGATGTCAAGGAAAATCAGGTGCTTGACGACATGGATTTGGAGCGTGAGCGCGGAATAACCATCAAGAGCCATGCCATACAGATGGAATATGAGTATGATGGCAGTAAATATGTTCTGAATCTCATTGATACTCCGGGGCATGTAGACTTTTCTTACGAAGTGAGCCGTAGCATTGCTTCGTGTGAGGGCGCTTTGTTGGTTGTAGACGCAACGCAGGGCGTGCAAGCGCAAACTATCAGCAATCTATATATGGCAATAGACCATAATCTTGAGATTGTTCCCGTTATCAACAAGTGTGACATGGATAATGCTATGCCAGAGGAAGTTGAAGACGAGATAATCGATCTTCTTGGTTGCGACAGGAGTGAAATTATAAGGGCTTCTGGCAAGACAGGGCAGGGGGTTGAGGATATCTTGAAGGCGGTAGTAGAAAGGATTCCTGCTCCAAGCGGAAGTCCTGAAGCTCCGTTGCAGGCGCTGATATTTGATTCGGTGTTTAATCCGTTTCGCGGTATAATTGCTTATTTCAAGGTAGTCAACGGCTCTGTCAGGACAGGAGAGAGGGTACGTTTCGTAAATACGAAAAAGGAATATGATGCTGACGAGGTTGGCGTGTTGAAACTTGGAATGAAGCCTGCAAAAGAGATTGGCTGCGGTAATGTTGGCTATATTGTCAGTGGAATAAAAACGGCGACCGAAGTCAAAGTCGGTGATACGATAACCTCGGTGGATAATCCTTGTGAAGAAGCGATATCTGGTTTTGAGGAAGTAAAACCTATGGTGTTTGCTGGAATCTATCCTATAGCAACTGATGATTTTGAAAATCTGAGAAGCTCGCTCGAAAAGTTGCAGTTGAATGATGCTTCGTTGACATTCAGTCCTGAAAGTTCTGTAGCTTTGGGCTTTGGTTTTCGCTGTGGCTTCTTGGGCTTGCTTCACATGGAGATTGTGCAGGAACGCCTTGACCGCGAGTTTGATATGGATGTCATAACGACAGTGCCGAACGTTTCATATAAAGTTTTTACTAAACAGGGAGAAGTGCTTGAAGTACACAACCCTTCTGACATGCCCGACCAGACGGATATAGATCATGTTGAAGAACCGTATATTCGTTCAAGCATTATCACCTCGTCTGCCTATATTGGTCCGATAATGACTCTCTGCCTTGGAAAACGAGGTGAGCTTATTAAGCAGGAGTTTGTGGCAGGAAACCGTGTGGAAATAGTCTTTGACATGCCTTTGGGGGAAATAGTCATTGATTTTTATGACAAATTGAAGAGTATATCGCGCGGCTATGCTTCTTTTGATTATCATCAGAATGGTTTCCGCAAGAGCAACTTGGTAAAACTTGACATATTGCTTAACGGTGAGCCTGTAGATGCTCTGTCAACCCTGACCCACGCGGCCAATGCTGTGACGTTCGGACGCAGGATGTGCGAGAAACTGAAAGAACTGTTACCGCGCCAGCAATTTGATATTGCCATACAGGCGGCTATAGGCGCTAAAATAATAGCACGTGAAACTGTCAAGCAAGTCCGCAAGGATGTCACGGCAAAGTGCTATGGAGGTGATATCAGTAGAAAACGAAAGTTGTTGGAGAAACAGAAGCGGGGTAAAAAACGAATGAAGCAGATTGGAAATGTTCAAGTTCCCCAAAAAGCTTTTCTTGCTGTGTTGAAGCTTGATTAGGCGTGTGTATATTCTTTGTGCCCGCTATGTATAATTGATATGTGCTTGTCATAAAAACTATTGAAAAATGCTTCGCATACGTTATTGCCTGATACTTATATTGTTGTTTGTTTCTCCATGTGGGTTCGGACAGTCAGAAAAATATCTCAAATATATTGACAGATACGGTGACATTGCTGTGGCTCACATGAAGAAGTACAGGATACCGGCAAGCATCACGATGGCGCAGGGGTTGTTGGAGAGTGGTGCGGGAACAAGTTCTTTGGCAGTAAAAGGTAACAATCACTTTGGCATAAAGTGCCACAATGATTGGAACGGCCCTTATATGCTAAAGACCGATGATGCTCCGAATGAAAAGTTTCGCGTCTATAAAAGTGTGGAGGAAAGCTATGAGGATCACTCGCGTTTCCTTGTGGGAAAACGCCGTTATTCCTCTTTGTTCTCTCTGCCGATAACCGACTATAAAGGATGGGCTCATGGTCTGAAGGCTGCTGGTTATGCCACAAGCCCGACTTATGCAACGAGTCTTATCAGAATTATAGAAAACTATAATCTGACGGAATTGGACAAAAAGGGTTTGTCAAGACATCATCATGTCAAGACAAAGAAAGAGGTTGGTCTGACGGCTACGCAAAAGGTGCAGGGCCAGGGGGTACATACCGTGAGGTTAAACAACGGAAATTATTATGTAGTGGCAAATGCTGGCGACACATACAAATCTATTGCAAAAGAGTTTGAAACGTCTGAGCGAAAGCTAAGGAAATACAACGAAGTGGACAAGCGGCATGTTCTTAAAGCTGGTGATATTGTTTATCTGCACAAAAAAGAACGGAGAGCCCACAAGAGCTTGAAAAACAAGTATTACGTGCTTCAGTCGGGTGAATCTATGTATGATGTGGCCCAGAAGTTTGGCATGCGTCTTAAGACCTTATACAAAGTGAACGGTTTCTCTCCCGAACACACTTCGGTTGTGGGAGAACGAATCAGATTAAGATAGGCTGACAATGGCAAGAAAGATAAAGAATAATTGGATTGTTCCTCAAGGGCAGGCTCTTACGGAACGGGATGAAATAATCCTTGACTATCAGTCAAAGGGCTATTTGGTTCCGTCGAGAGCTCTTATCAAAACGGAAGAGGAGATAGAAGGAATCCGCAAGGCGGGAATAGTAACAAGAGGTGTTCTTGATATGATTGAGGGCGAAATAAAGGAAGGCATTTCAACCGAACGTATCAATAGGCTGGTCCATGAGTACACCCTTGATCATGGCGCAGTCCCTGCCCCTCTCAACTATGAGGGATTTCCTAAAAGTGTGTGCACGAGTATAAATGATGTGGTTTGTCATGGCATTCCTTGTGACGAAGAGCTTCTTTTTGACGGAGACATAGTCAATGTTGACGTTACGTCAATACTGAATGGATATTATGCTGACGCTTCGCGAATGTACATAGTCGGGCAGACAAGTCATGAATGGAAAAGACTTGTTGATGTTGCAAAGGAATGTCGTGACATCGGAGCTAAAGTGACAAAACCATACACATTTGTCGGTGACATGGCAAAAGCAATAACCGATCATGCCCACAAGAACGGTTACACGGTTGTCCGCGAGTTTTGTGGTCATGGTGTCGGAACAGTCTTTCATGAAGACCCAGAAGTGTTTCATTATGCAAGGAGAGGCAAAAGCGGCATGCTTCTTGTGCCTGGCATGGTGTTTACCATAGAGCCGATGGTAAATCTGGGAAAGCGTGATGTCTTTATAGACGAGGAAGATGGTTGGACGGTATGCACGGAAGATGGCGAGCCATCTGCTCAGTGGGAACACACCTATGTGTTGACAGAAGACGGTTTGGAAATATTGACATAAATTAGATAGAATGCAGGACGCAGTAATTTTAGGAATAGAGTCGAGTTGTGATGACACCTCTGCGGCGGTAATAAAAAACGGTTATCTGTTGTCTAATGTGACAGCTTCGCAGAAGGTGCATGAGGAATATGGTGGAGTAGTGCCAGAGTTGGCGTCAAGGGCTCATCAGCAAAACATATTACCTACGGTTCATGCCGCAATAAAGCATGCGGGCATAACACTTGAAGATATCAGCGCCATAGCATGTACCTTAGGGCCAGGTCTCATGGGGTCTCTTCTCGTGGGCGTGTCCTTTGCAAAGGGTCTTTGTATCTCGTTGTCTAAGCCGTTGATATCGGTTAATCACTTGCAAGGTCATGTGTCTGCGCATTTTATAAAGGAAGAAGGTGTTCGGAATACCTCTCCTGCCTTTCCTTTCCTCTGTTTGTTGGTGAGTGGAGGTAATTCCCAAATTTTGAAGGTCAATGATTACGGTGACATGCAGATAATAGGCAAGACTATAGATGATGCGGCAGGAGAAACAATTGACAAATGTTCAAAATATATGGGATTGGGCTACCCTGGCGGTCCCATCATTGATAGGCTTGCCAGAAAGGGAAACCCAAAAGCTTTTGTGTTCAGCAAGCCTCACGTGGAGGGGTATGACTACAGTTTTAGTGGACTGAAGACCTCCTTTCTGTATACTCTGCGTGATAAAGTTGCGGAAAATAAGAATTTCATAGAGCAAAACAAGGAAGATCTGGCAGCCTCGTTGGAATATACGGTTGTTGATATCCTAATGGGTAAACTTGAAAAAGCAGTTAAGGATACGGGTATCCACCGTGTTGCAGTTGCAGGAGGTGTGTCTGCAAATACTGCATTGAGGCAGGCTTTCGTTATGCGTCAGCAGTGTGGTTTGTGGCAATCATTCATACCTCCGTTCTCTTATACGACAGACAATGCTGCCATGATTGCCATGGCAGGTTATTTTAAGTTTTTGAACCGTGACTTTTGCCCGCTTGACAGACCTGCATTCTCGCGTGTTATGCTGTAGTTGTGTTATGATTTAAATCTGAGTGTAAATTTTGTTTGAAAAAGTCGTAATTCTAAAAAAAACAGAGAAAAGAGTTTGCAGGTTCATATAAAATAACTAACTTTGCACTCCGAAATAGTTTAGTTTGTAATTAATTAAGGTAAAGAAATATAGCGATGGCTAAAATCTGTCAAATTACGGGAAAAAAAGCAATGGTAGGAAACAATGTTTCCCATTCAAAGCGTCGTACAAAGCGTACCTTTGATGTCAATTTGCTTACAAAAAAATTCTATTATGTTGAGCAAGATTGCTGGATTCAGCTTACTCTTAGCGCAGCAGGTTTACGATTGATTAACAAGTTGGGTCTTGATGCCGCTCTTCGTAACGCTGTTGAAAAAGGCTACTGCGATTGGAAGGACATCAGGGTCATTGCTTAAACTTTGAATACACATCATGGCAAAGAAAGTAAAAGGTAATAGAGTGCAGGTTATATTGGAATGCACAGAGATGAAGGAGAGTGGACTTCCCGGAACTTCACGTTATATTACAACGAAGAATCGCAAAAACACTCCAGAAAGATTAGAGTTGAAGAAGTACAATCCTATTCTGAAGAGAATGACTGTACATAAGGAAATCAAGTAATAGAAAATAGTTTAGACCATGGCAAAGAAAGCGGTTGCAACCCTTCAAACAGGTAAGACAGAAGGACGTTCTTATTCTAAGGTAATCAGAATGGTGAAGAGTCCAAAAACAGGTGCCTATATTTTTGATGAACAGATGGTACCAAATGATGATGTGAAGAAATTCTTCAGCAATAACAAATAAGCTCCATCATATTTATAGTATAAAAAACGAGGCTGTATACAATCCTTACAGTCTCGTTTTTTTTGTTTTTCGGATAGTGTGTGTGCGGGCCTGTAGTCAAGGTCAGGGCAGGCTTCTTATGGGTGTAGTGTTCCTCTTTTGATTGGCTTTTAACCAACGTAGGAAGGCCGTAAGTGGTGTCTCGGTTAGCTTGTTGCCGTTTTTTGTAAAGAGTGTCCTGTGTTTGCTTTTTATGTTAGAAATAGCCTTAACGATTATTCATTAAACCCAAATCCGTCATTAGGTCGTAAATAACATTTTTTAGTTACTTCTTATAGTCTTTTGGGTTCTTTATAAGGCACCTGATGTTTATTTTTAGCTCAAAATACCTCGCTATTATTCGCTAAAACGACAATCAACATCTGCTCTCCTAAAAAACAAAACCTAATAAGTCCTAACGACCGATTGTGGTTAAACGGTTACGGACGCCATATTTTAGGCTATCATAGTCAGTCCGAGAATCTCTCTCCAAAAAAACACTGTACCGTCACGTTGAGGTGATAGTACAGTGTGGAGAGATAAAAAACGGATGTTTCTTCCGATTATTTCATGCGGAATTTCTTTCCGTTTTGTATATAGATGCTACCTGGCTGCGGATTGGCAACGAGGCGGCCGTTAAGATCACATATTGGCTGGTTTTTGTCGACAGCAAGGTCTTCTTGTTTAGCATCGTTTACTTCAGAGATGTCTCTTGGGTCGTAGATGAGTCTGTCGCTTCCGTCACCGAGAGCCACTTTTATGTAGTATGGCTGTGAACGTATTTCCTCGGGAAGGATAAATGTGTATGTGTTGTATACGTTAACCAACTTGTGGTCAGCATTGTAGACTTTGAAGCCAACGGCACCTTTTCCTGAGGATTGGCTGACGACAACTTTTCCTGTTGTCGGAGAGGCGACACATGTATATTGTTTATAGTCAGGATCATCTACGAACATAGTGAACATACCAGTTTGTCCTACAGTACTGGCATCACCAGGATTGACTCCAGGTGTAGTTGGTAGGCGCATAGCTCCTTCTGGCATGCCAGGATAGTTTGCAGGATATTTCTCAATACGTTCGTCAATGAAGAGGATGTTGCCTAATTTCTTGGGATATTGTTGCATATAGGCGATAGTCTGGTTTATTTCCTGTTGGGTAGTAGTGAAATAGGAATTAGTGTAGTCACCTACTTCATAGTTTTTGATCGGAACAAAGAATCCCCAGAATTGGAAGAATTCGGACAAGTCTGCTTGGGCAACATCACATGCAAACTTTGCAAAGCGCAAGTAGTCAGTCAAGCCACTGCCAGGGTTGTTTGCGTTCGTAGAGCGTGTCATCGGTGTTTTACGGAATTTGTCGAAGAGCCGTGGGTAGAACGTTGTGTCGTGTTCCATAAGGTGGAAATAAAGCCATAGCTGGAAGTAGGCTCGGCTGCGTTGCCATAGGTTATACTCTTGCCAGAATACACCTTTGTGGAACGAGGCCTGTGCTTCTTTCCACGCTCCGCCACGACCAGTATTGGAGCCTTGAAGCCATGTGTTTATCTGTGAGAAGTTGTTGTTGGATATTTCTGTACATCCCGCCATGTTATAGAGTCCTTGGTTGATGTGGCCAGTTTCATGGGCGATGCACCAGAAGTTTCCTCCATTGTCGTTTGCTGTTCCATGGGTCAAGGCATCGTAGTTCATGATTGTACCAACTCCTGGGTAGTATGTGCCATACGAAGATGCATAAGGGTTGCTTGTTGAAGAGCTTGAAGCAGAATACATGCAGTTAAATCGCTCCTTGAACTGTTCTACTCCCATAATTTTTTGTTGGTTTTCGACGATGTCGTCCCAGCGGTGGAGAGTTCCTTCGATAGCTTTAGCTGTGCCATCGGTATCAATTTCGTTAAGTTGCGCTTGAGGTATTTGTGCAAGCAGCTGGTCGTAATGCATGTTGAATTGATAGTGCTTGGACTTAAGATGCACTATCTCGTCTTGGAACAGATTTTGTACCATATCTTTCCAGTCGGCGTTGGTGTGTCCGCGTGTTATGTCAAAATATCCCTGAACTCTTCCTCCTTCAATGTGTACAGTAACAGGCTTGAAGTCTGCCAGTTTCTTGGAGGTGTTGGTTATGATGTGATGAATGTATAGAAAGCCGTCATCGTTTGGCATAAAGATATTTATGCCACGTTTTAGGCTTTTACGGCTGGCGTAAACGCCGCAACCCTTTACGGAGCTAAATTCAAGTGTAGTGTTTGTTACAGGGTTTGCGCTGACATAGAACACTATGATGTCACCAGATTTTACACTGATGCCGGTAGGGCCTGTTTGTGGGCTAAACTGATACCCAGTTCCCATAAGTGATGTGGAATTCCATTTTGTCGGGTCGCTGTAGGGAGCGTAGTCATAGATGCGGAATTCTTTCTCACGATGTCCCCATGTGTTGTTCTTAATCTTCAGAGCCATGCGAATGATGGAGTTTGGCAGGCTGTTTTCTGCCATTGCTATGCTTAAAGAATCATCAGAGACATCTTTGTAATTGTCTCGCAGGGTAGTGCATGAATAATCAGAGAAGAATTTCTGCAATCTGTTGTTGAGGATGACTGTGCTGCTGTTGAGCAGAAGTTGGTTTTCGCTATAGTCGTTTTTGGCGGCTTCAATCTGTTCTTCAGTCAAATCTACGCGTTTGGCAATCCATTGTGCTTGTGTTAGTTCAATACCACTGTTCACGGATAGCCCACTGGCATTAGTTGCCAAGCCTGTTGTGGGCTTTTTGGGCTCTATGAAGTTGAATGTGGTTTGCCAAGCGTAATTTCCTTGCGCAATGTTCCATTTGTGATTTGCAGAAGTAGAAGAGGTTGTGATGTAGTTTCCGCCACATCCACTATTCTCGTTGACGGCTTTCCTGTTAAGTGATTTGCTTGAATAGACGTTTTGTATTGAATATGTGTTGTCTTCGTTCTTTGTAATTTTCCAATATTGATTCCAAGCGATATCCGAAGTCGGCTGTGTAATAACCATACCGTCGCTGAGGCGCTCGGTCATTAAATTTCCTGTGTTGAGATTGATGAGCTGATAGTAGTTGCCAGCATCGGTGTCTATGACGTCTGTTTTGCTAATATTATCGATGTTGGCTCTCACCGTAGCTGTGTCAACTTCTGTTGATGCAACGGACAGAATATTCCATTCTGAGTTTTTGTCGTTATCGTAGCTCCAGTCAGTGAGTCCTGAACTGCCTCCATTTAGGTTAGCACAGTTTTTTTCTCCAGATTTTACTGTGCCATGACAGATGATTATATACTTTTCTGTGTTGGAAGTGTTGTTCGGGCTGAGCTGAATGTTCCAATAATACTTGTTGTCTGCGCACGTGTAGTTGCTTTGCAGATATTTGCCTGTGTTAGAGTTGCGAAGGCTGAAGCTGTTGTCATCATGTTCTACAATCCACATCTGACGCATGCGTGTGTTGGCGTTTTTGTTCAGCGTCTGTGTGCTGGCTTTGTGTGTAGATGGATTCTCGAAAATATATTGGCTTGTATTGTTGCGGTTCTGTATGCGGAACAAGCCTCCTTTCAGTAATTGGTATGAGATCAAGGCTCCGCCAGTAAGGCTGTTAATGTCTTCAAGCGTAACTTTGCGTATTGTCCAATCGCTGTTTCCTCCAGTTGATGTCGGGGCGGTGGTTGCGTATCCCAATGCTACTGCACCGTTGCTGTCAAGGTAATATTGCGAACCTTTGATGCACCAGTGTCCAGAAGCTGACTGAATTTCGGCAAATGTAAATACTCCAGCATTTGATTTTGTGGCGACAACCCCTTGCCCTGTGTTGTAAGCGAGTTCTTTCATATAACTACCATCGGCATTTTGAATGTAGTATTTGCCTGCAGTTTCGCTTTCAATCAAACGAAAGAGGTATGCAAATCCGTTATTGACGGAAGTGCCGTTTAATGGAGCGGTTGTTGTTACGTTTGCCGCTCCGTAGAGGTATGCTTTGCGTCCTTCGTTGTAAATAGTGTACCATGTGTTTGCACTGACGTTACTTTTTACAATGCTGTTACTTACGTTAATGACATCTGCGTCATTAATGTCGTCTACCAAAGCATAGGAATGCCCTACAAACAAAAACAGTAGTAGGGAAAGGATGGATAGAACTTTTTTCATAGTAATTAAATTTATAGGTAATTAATGTTTATTATATAATCCAATAGTCAAAATTAAACACATATTTTGGTCGTGCCAAATTATTTTATTACTAAATAGCGTGTTTGTTGTTGCACTACAATATGTTTTGTTTACATGACATTAAAAATCGTTATAATGCAATTTTGGAAATAGCAAAATAAAGAGAAGAAAAGATGGCTTGGCATTAAATAAGTTTGCTGTGCAAAGCTTAAACCCAAATCGGTCATTAGGTCGTAAATGAGATTTTTTTATTACTTCTTATTGCCTTTTGTTTTTTATAAGGCATCTGTAGCTTGTTTTAGCTCAAAATAGCCCGCTATTATTCCCTAAAATGACAAGCAACATCTGCTCTTCTAAAAAAACAAAAATTCAATAAGTCCTAACGCCCGAATTGGGTTAAATGTGATGCTTATTCGGAGAAATCCAGATAGGGTGCCAGGCGAACAAAATCTGTTTGCGAGAATGCCGTATAGTTTGCGAGGTCGTCCAATTTGTGAATAGCACCATATACCTTGCGATGATTAAATATTGCAACAACTTGTTCGTAGCTTAAATATGGGTGTCGCAAAAGTTGCCCAAAAGTTGAGTGGTTGACTTGAAGTCTCGCTATGTTTATGTTCTTTAAGGATAGCCATTGCTCAATGTCATCTGGTATGCCACATATTTCTTTTATCTGTGAAATAGAAACGAAACCTCCCAAACGGTTGCGGTATCTTATAATCTTGTGGGCATAATATGGTCCAATGCCAGGTATTCGCTGTAGAAGCGTGCTGTCTGCAGTGTTTATGTCAATTTTTTGTCCGTGCCGAAGTTTGTATGATGTGTAGTTATCGTTACGTGTTTGAACTCGGTCGTCGGAGGGGTGGGGGGTGTTGCGGCTCTGCCTCTCTGGGTTCTTTTTGTAGATATATTCATGTTTGCTTGCTTTTATTCTGACATACGGTGCAATTCTTAGATAGTCACTGTCGGCGAGAGTATATATGCGGCTCAAGTCAGTGGGAGAATGGAACACTCCTCCTGCTTTTCTATAATTAATAATGGCTCTTGCGGTATTTTGTTTCAATCCGAGTGAAAGAAATGTGTTGTAGTCTGCGGTGTTAGGGTCGAAATAAAAGAGCTTTATCTTTTTGTTGTTTGTAACGTGCTTGTCATCGGTCTTCGTAAGGTTAGCTTCTGCACTCTCTGTATCTTTTTTTACAGATGTGTAAAAATACATTCCAATATTTGCAGTCAGAATAATTGCGATTATCCAGACAATGGCTTTTTTGTCGTTTACGCTTAATGGCATTTTATATTGAAAATTACATTTCTATTAAGAAGCGAAAATTGAAGCGTCTTCCTGTCAAGTAGTTTGGAACAGCATACTGTGTGTTGGTTATGTCTGTAATCCAATAATATGAATTGACATTCTTTATGTCCATCAGGTTAAGTAGATCAACTCCAAGCCATATGTTTCGTATTGGATTGTTTCGTTTGTGGCGGTCTTCGTTATTAAGCAGGCGATAACTCATTCCGATGTCTGCACGTCTATAAGCTGGAGCTCTGAAATTGTTTTTTTCAATGCCAGAATGAGGTGCGCCAAAAGGAAGACCATCTGCAAGAGCGGCTTTTAGAGTCATCTTCCATTTTGTTGTACCTGGGAAGAAGTCTGTAAAGAAGAGTGACAAATTGTAACGCTGGTCGGTTGGGAGTGGTAGTGACAATCCGTTGTATTTTTGTTTTGCTGACATTATTGATAGGGTAATCCATGAGTCTGCCCCTGGTACAAATTCTCCAAAAAGTTTGAAGTCAATGCCTGCAACATGTCCGTTTGCAAGGTTTTCTCCATAGTATACAATTCTGAGGTTGTTTATGTTGTATGGGATAATGTTGTCTAAGACTTTATAATATATTTCTGTTGAAAAACGGAATGGTCGATCGGCTGCTTTGAATTGGTAGTCCATGCCAACAAGGAAGTGGATGGAGCGTTGTGATTTGATATTGTGATTAAGTTTTACTACGGTGTTTGCGCCTAACTTTGTTGTGTCGCGGAGTTCTTTGTAAAACGGAGATTGGTAATAGTAGCCTGTTGCAAGTCTAAAGGTTAGGTTGTCATGTTTTGCGGGAATAAATCCTAATGATGCACGGGGCGAAACAAGGGTTTCTTTGTTCCATGAATTATGTGTGAGGCGTATTCCGTAATTGAGGTTGTAGACTCCTGTCTTGTTGTTAAATTTATAGTTGTCCTGTATAAAGCTTTCGAAACGTGTTGTTGCAACTTCTGTTTGTGCATGAAGGTTGTAGATTAGCAACAGTTCATCCTTTGAATGCGGAATGGAGTATCCAGATGAGTCTCTCATTTCCCATTCTGTCGAATGCTCTTTGATTTTTTCGCTTTTTAGGTTTATTCCTGCGAGAATTGAATGTCGTTTTATTGAGGTGCGTAAATTTAATGCCGTTGACATTACGCGAGCGGTAAGATAGTTGCGTGCATGCTCAAGATAGGATCCAACTCCCAATTGTTCTTGCCCAACGGCAGAATTTAGCCAATATTCTCCACGAATGTCGTATGCTTCCTGCTCTTTTGTGGAATAGGCTGACGATAACCACTGTAAGGCAGTGGTGGAATTGAATTTATATGTTATACCAAAAGAACCGAAATAGGTGCGGAACAAGTCTTTTTCTTGGCCATCGAAATAGACTTTAAATGACATTGGGGAATCCATCGTTCCAAATTTTGTTTCTCTGTCATGAGGCTTGAAATTGTATCTATTGTCTGAAATGTTGCCAATAAAGTCAAACGTCCAATGCTTGTTAGGCGACCATGAAGTGTAGTTTTGGTAGTCCACGAATCGTGGGTCATATTCTCCATCTGTATCAGTGCTTCCCATCAAGTATTCCGTACTTTTGTAGCGCAGTCCGTTCATCATTGAGAATTTCTGATTTCCAAAACCGACATAGGCGTCTGCCCCCATAAGGCTTCCCGCAAGGGAAGCTTCGAAATGCTCTGGTTTCTTGTATGTGATATCAAGTACCGATGACATTTTGTCTCCATAGCGTGCAGGAAACCCTCCTGCAGAGAAGTCAATGTCTGCAACCATATTGCTATTTATAATAGATAGTCCCTCTTGCTGACCAGAGCGAATAAGCATGGGACGAAACACTTCAACACCGTTCAGATATACGCAGTTTTCATCGAAGCTTCCTCCGCGTACGTTATATTGTGAAGATAGCTCGTTGTGGGTACTTACACCCATTTGCGTAGCAATGATTTCTTCAACACCGTTACCAGTAGTGGATGGCATCTGTTTAGTGTATTTCGTTTTTATGCGTTGAACAAGGTCGGTCTGCTTACGCATAGCTGTAATACCTGCTTCCCCTAACATTATCGATTTTGAAGATATCTTCATGTCGAAACGCAGTGAGTCTGTATTTGGGGCGTAAATTTTAAATTTGCGTGTTCGATATCCTATTTTCATACATGTTATGAAAACTGAATCAGTATGGCTGCATGATAAGCTATATTTTCCCTCTGCCCCAGATACGGTAAATGCCCCTTGCTTTTCAATGATTATTGATGCGAATTCTACAGGGGAATCATATTCGTCAACAACTTTTCCAAATATCCGTAACTTGTTTTGTGCAAACAAGTTGAATGTTGAAAACAATAAGGCAAAAAAAAGAAATGTGTATCTATTCATTGAGCAAGTCTGGTCTGAGTTCTTGTGTTCGTTTTAACGCTTGGTTAAATTCCCATTCTTTTATCTTTGCTTCATTGCCTGAAAGCAGAATTTCGGGAACTTTCCAACCCTTGTAGTCTGAAGGGCGCGTATATATTGGTGCCGCAAGAAGGTTGTCTTGAAAAGAATCGGACAAGGCGCTTTGATCATCGCTAATTACTCCGGGCACTATGCGTACGATGGCATCTGTAATGGTTGCGGCTGCAAGTTCTCCGCCAGTCAGCACATAGTCACCGATGCTGATTTCTTTTGTTATAAGGTGTTCCCTGATACGGTAGTCAATGCCCTTGTAGTGACCACACAGGATTATAATATTTTCTTTAAGTGACAGTTCATTTGCCATTTTCTGATTGAACTGTTCACCGTCAGGTGTAGTGAAGATAATCTCGTCGTAGTGGCGTTGGGATTTTAGTTGTGAAATGCAGTCGTCAATAGGCTGACACTGCATTACCATACCAGCAAAGCCTCCAAATGGATAATCGTCTACCCGCTTGTGCTTGTCTTCGGTGTAGTCTCTAAGATTATGTATATGTATTTCTACAAGTCCTTTTGATTGTGCCCTGCCAAGAATGGATTGTGTTGTGAAGGGCAGTAGCATTTCAGGTAATACTGTTATGATGTCAATTCGCATATTGGTAAAGGTCATCTGTTACGTTTCTGTGTCATATAAAGTCTGTTATTTTATAACGCAAATTTATTGTGATTATTTTAAATTGTCGTAATTTTGGCACAAAATAACCGCTATGACAGAACTGGAACAGATACTTCAGCTTCGCAAGGAATTGCATCAGCATAATTATAATTATTATGTAAAGAACAGTCCCGTTATTTCTGACAGGGAATTTGATGACATGATGCATCAATTGATAGAATTGGAAAAGAAGCATCCGGAAGCGTATGATGCGAATTCTCCTACTCAGCGGGTGGGAAGCGATTTGAGCGTCGAGTTTATGTCTGTTAAGCATCGGTATCCAATGTTGTCATTGGCAAACACTTATAACCGTGCTGACGTACAGGCGTTTTATGATAGGGTTAAGTCTGGTCTCAAGGGACAGGAATTTAGTATTTGTTGTGAATTGAAATTTGATGGTCTTTCTATATCGCTGATATATCATGACGGGAGTCTTGTTAGGGCTGTGACACGAGGTGACGGACAGTTTGGTGATGATGTTACGGTGAATGTAAAAACCATACGTACAATACCGTTGGTTCTCAATGGTAGTGGATTTCCGAATGATTTTGAAATTCGTGGCGAGGTGTTGATGCCATGGAAAAGTTTTGAAAGACTTAACCGGCAACGTGCACAAGAGGGTAGTGTCGCTTTTGCCAATCCGCGTAATGCTGCGAGTGGAACTTTGAAAAGCAAAAACTCTGCAGTTGTTGCAGAAAGAAACCTTGATGCGTATTTGTACTATTTGTTAGGTGAGCAATTGCCTACTGATAGCCATTACGAAAACATGCAAAGAGTGTCGCAATGGGGATTTAAGGTGTCGCATGAAATGAAGTTGGTTTCAACGCTGGATGAAATTATGGCATACATAGATTATTGGGACAAAGAGCGCTATAATTTGCCAGTAGCTACAGACGGAATAGTTCTGAAAGTAAATTCGTTGCAACAGCAAGACCTGTTGGGTTATACCGCTAAGACACCCCGGTGGGCTATTGCATATAAGTTTCAGGCTGAAAGGGCAATGACAAAACTTGAGGAGGTTACCTACCAGGTAGGTCGTACTGGGGCCGTAACTCCAGTGGCGAATATGGAAGCAGTACATCTGGCTGGTACGGCTGTCAGAAGGGCTTCTTTGCACAACGAGGATATTATACGTTCCTTGGACTTGCATATTGGAGACATGGTTTATGTGGAAAAAGCGGGGGAAATCATTCCTCAGGTTGTGGGGGTTGATTATGAATGGCGCAAGCATAATCAAGTGGGTGAACCTGTAACCTTTATTAAGACGTGTCCGGAGTGTGGTGCCCCTTTGGTCAGATATGATGGGGAGGCTGCTCATTATTGTACCAACGATGTCAGTTGTCCGCCACAAATAAAAGGTAAGATAGAGCATTTTATCTCGCGAGACGCAATGAATATTGACTCATTGGGCCCTGAGACGGTAGCGGATTATTATAATAGAGGATTAATAAAAAATGTTGCAGACCTATATACGTTAAAGGTAAGTGACCTTAAGGGGGAGAATGGCACAAAGTCGAAATCCGCAAATAAAATCATTTCTGCTATAGAGGCAAGCAAAAAAGTCGGCTTTGAACGCTCTTTGTATGCTTTGGGTATTAGATTCGTTGGCAAAGTTACTGCTAAAATAATCGCACATAGGTTTTCTAATATTAACAACCTAATTTCCTGCTCGTATGATGAACTGGTAAAAGTCGATGGGGTTGGGGCTGTTATTGCCCAGTCTGTCAGACATTTCTTTTCTGAACAAAGTAATCTGGAAATAGTCAAGCGTTTGATGGAATATGGAGTATGTTTTGAGCTACACGAGGCTCGTGGGGCTGTAGGAGACAAACTCTCTGGTATGATTATTGTTATTAGTGGTGTGTTCAGACAGCATTCGCGTGACGAGTATAAGGCAATGATAGAGGCTAATGGCGGAAAGAATGCCAGTAGCATTTCTTCCAAGACGACTTTTGTACTTGCCGGTGATAATATGGGACCGGCAAAATATGAAAAAGCGCAGAAGTTAGGAATTAAGCTGCTAAGTGAGGAAGACTTCCTTGGTATGCTTGGCGAAAGAAGAACAGACGAAACGGAAAAAGTTGAAGAAAGCGATTCGCAGCAGAATAAAGCCTACCAACTTGATTTGTTTAATTAGAAAAAATGTAATAGTTAGTGAGGAATTCTATTTAATAGGCTATATTTGCGCTACAAAAAACAATAATAGTTCAGAATGAAAAAGTATGTGATGGATTGGGTTGTTCTTGACAACCAAAGGCTTGATGACAGGCATTTGCTGTTGATTTTAAATCCGAGTAATGGTGTAATGCCAGAAATGCGCCCAGGGCAATTTGTCCAGTTAAAGTCAAATGCTTCTCAAGACACGTTTCTGCGTCTACCTATTTCGATAAATTATATTGATGAAGAGAAAAAACAATTATGGTTGATGGTTCAGATGATAGGCGAGGGTACAAAAGCGCTGGCCAATCTAAGGCGTAACGATATTTTGAATTTGGTTTTGCCTTTAGGAAATGGATTTAGTATAGACAAGGCACAAGGTCGTGTGTTGCTTGTGGCGGGAGGGGTAGGTATTGCTCCCATGTTGTATACGGGCAAAGCTCTAAGAGAGAGGGGTGTTGTCCCTACTTTTTTATTTGGCGCCCGAAGTGGAAATAATATTCTTGAAAAAGAATTGTTTGAGAATTTGGGAAAATTGTATGTTACGACGGAAGATGGTTCGCTTGGAGAAAAAGGCTTTGTAACTCAACACTCCATATTGAATAAAGAAAAATATGATATGATTATGGTGTGTGGTCCTAAACCTATGATGATAGCTGTTGCCCGTTATGCAAAAAACACAAGAACGGATTGTGAAGTCAGTCTTGAGAATATGATGGCATGTGGACTGGGAGCCTGCTTGTGTTGTGTAGAAAAAACAGTAAAAGGAAATGTATGCGTGTGTTCTGAAGGACCAGTGTTTAATATAAAACAATTGACATGGCAAATTTAAAGATACAGTGTGCAGGATTAGCTTTGCGCAATCCTGTTATGACAGCATCTGGCACATTTGGATATGGTATTGAATACGAAGATTTCGTGCCAATGAACAAACTTGGAGGCATTGTTGTTAAAGGTACGACTTTGTTTGCAAGAGAAGGTAACGATTATCCTCGAATGGCAGAGACTCCAAGCGGGATGCTAAATTGTGTAGGACTGCAAAACAAAGGGGTGGATTATTTCGCTAAAGAAATTTATCCAAAAATAAAGGACATGGATACAAATGTTATCGTCAATGTCTCTGGGTCTGATCCTGAGAATTACGCTCTTTGTGCCGCAGTTGTCAATGACCTAGACAACATTCCTGCTATAGAACTTAATATTTCATGCCCCAATGTGAAAGATGGAGGAATGGCTTTTGGGGTTACTTGTCGGGGTGCTGCATCTGTAGTTAAAGCTGTCCGCAAAAGCTATCATAAGACCTTGATAGTTAAGCTTTCGCCAAATGTGACAAATATTTCCGAAATTGCACAAGCGGTAGAGGCCGAGGGTGCAGACTGTGTTTCTTTGATAAATACTTTGATGGGTATGTCTATTGACATCGAAAAGCGGTGTTCGCGTTTAAGTATCGGCACAGGTGGGCTTTCTGGACCAGCTGTCAAGCCTGTTGCTATTAGAATGGTGAACCAAGTAGCACATGCGGTAAAAATACCAGTGATAGGTCTGGGCGGAATCATGAATGCAGAGGATGTAATAGAATTTTTGATGGCTGGTGCCACTGCTGTAGAAGTGGGAACGGCAAATTTTATCGACCCCTCTGTAACAGGCAAAATTGTTGATGGCATTGACCAATGGTTAGATGCTCACAATATTAAGAATATCTCGGACATTGTTGGCGTAATATAGGGTGTAATTCTCTTTCTTCTCTGTGTTGGTGTGTACTTGGCATACTAATATGTTGACAGGTGCCCAGAGTTGTTGTTGGAGAATAAAATGCTTTTCATGTCTGGTTTAGGAATAATAATGTAATCCCATTATGTCGGCTATTGTGGGTCAGAAATGAGTCAGAACTTTGTCGAAATTAAAAGACGATGTCAAAACAGGTAGCTTTGACATCGTCTGGTGTTGTTGTGTTGCAGTGACGTGGAACAGGACATATATACCTACTTCTTGTCAGGAATGTCTTTTGTTCTGGTAGATTTCTTTTTGTTGTCTGAAGTCGCAGTTTCTGACGGCTTTCTCTGGCAGTTTTTGCTTCTTCGTTTCTTGCTATAAGAGCCTTTCTTGCGGTTGTTTGCGGTATCTGAGGGCTTGACGTTTTCTTTTTGGGCAAATGAAACTTTGTCTATTGTTTTGCCGATGACCTTTTCTATTTTCTGGAAGTACATTCTGTCAGAAGGGCAAATGATAGTTATAGCTTGCCCTTGTTTTCCTGCACGGGCAGTTCTGCCTATGCGGTGAATATAGTCTTCTGCATCGTGAGGTACATCATAGTTGATGATGGTTTGTATGTCGTTGATGTCTATGCCGCGCGCAATAATGTCGGTGGCAACAAGAACGTTTAGATGACCGTTCTTGAATTTAAGCATCACTTTGTTCCGTTCGTCTTGGGTAAGGTCTGAATGCATGTCTGAAACGTTTATTCCCTCATCTTTCAGTTTCTCGGCAAGCTTCTTTACTTTCATTTTTGACGATGCAAAAATAATTGCTCTTTGTGGCGGGTTGCTTGTGAACAAACGTCTTATTAAGTTGATTTTGTTGCTCTCGCTACAGATGTAGGCCTTTTGGTTGATGCCAGACGCTGGTTTTGAGACAGCAATGCGTATTTCTGTGGGGTAATGTAAGAGGGTTTTTGCGATTTTCCGAATTCCATCGGGCATTGTAGCGGAAAAAAGCATAGTCTGACGTTTTTCGGGCAGATGGGTGGCAATGTTCATTATATCATCGGAGAACCCCATGTCAAGCATTCTGTCGGCTTCGTCAAGAACAAAGTAAGAAATGTTATTGAAATCAATGTTTTCTAATTGTAGATGGGAAATCAGTCGTCCTGGGGTGGCAATAATGATGTCTGCACCCAGTTTTAGGCTTTTGAGTTCTTGAGAATACCTTATGGCATCGTTGCCCCCATAAACGGCGATGCTTGAGATTGGCAGATAGTAGGAAAAGGCTTCTATTGTGTTGTCAATCTGTATTGCCAATTCACGTGTGGGAACCATGATAAGGCACTTCGTTACACTTTCTTTGTGTGGTGCAGTACATAGTTGGTTTAGAATAGGTAGCAGATAGGCTGCGGTTTTCCCTGTTCCGGTTTGGGCTATTCCTATAATGTCGTTCCCCTCTAATAGGGTAGGGATAGATTTCTCTTGTATTGGCGTGCATTTATCAAAGCGCATTTCATAGAGTGCGTCGAGGATGCGGTCGTCAAGAGGTAACTCGTCAAAATACATAATATAGTGTGGTAAAGTTATTTGGGTGTCCGTCTATATAGTACAAACGCTATAAACGAAAAGATTATATTCGGAATCCAAGCGGCAAGCATTGCCGGCATACCAGCTTTTGTGGCAAAGGCTGACGAAATCGTTTGAAAAAGAATGTAACTGAAACTTAGGCCAAGCCCAAGCCCAAGGGAAAGCCCCATGCCCCCTTTCCGTTTTTCACAGGATAAGCTAACGCCTATGACAGTCAGAATCAATGCAGCAAATGACGAGGCAAATCGTTTGTGGTATTCAATCTCGAAAGTACTTAGGTTGGCGGAACCGCGCAGGCGCTGTTTGTCAATATAATCGCTTATTTGCGGGGTGGTCATAGTTTCTTGTTGATTCCTGTTATAGACAAGGTCTGCTGGTTCAATAGTAATTATTGTGTCTGTTTCTGTGCCTGATGTGATTTCTTCACGCATTCCTCGCATTTTGCGTATCTGATAATTGTAAAGACGCCAACGGTATCGTGTGTCAGAGAGTGTGTCATATTGAATGCGTAGGGCTGTAAGGTGTGATACCAGTTTTTTGTTATGGAATTTGTCAAGCGAAAAGCCGTTGCCTGCTTTTTGCTCGCTGTTAAAAGACGAGAAGAAAGCTATTACACCCGTATCAACCTGCAGCTGCAGATTGTCAACCATATATATCTGTCTTTTCTTGATAAATTTATTTTCGAAATCGGTGCGTATTTTTGTTGAGTGCGGAATTACGAAGGCTCCAAGAATAAGTGTGGTAAGTCCTATTAGTATTGAGGAAATGATATAGGGGCGTAGAATGCGCTTGAAACTCATTCCACTGGCTCTCATTGCAATTATTTCTGATCGGTCTGCCAATTTTGACGTAAAGAATATGACAGAAATGAATACAAACAGAGAACTGAACAGATTGCTGAAATAAGGTATGGTGTTCAGGTAATAGTCAATAGCGATTTTTCCCCATGAAATCCCCATCTCGTTATGTGCAGTAGTCAGCTTGTCTATTTTTTCATTGAAGTCAAAGACAATTACGATTAGAATTATCAGTGCGATGGAGAATACATACGTACCGATAAAATTTCTGATGATATAAAAGTCTATCTTGTTGAGTGGCGGCGTGTCAGTCCATTTTTTTGCCGTTTTGTTGACCATGCCCTTGATGGTATGTCGATAAGACCACAATAAAGGGAAAAGCAATACGCCGAAAAAACGAAGAACAAGTCTTACAAGATGTTTGCAGGCAAAACCCATCACTTTTATTGTTTTAGGCCACACGGACATGTCTTTCTTAATTTGTGTATGTTGTCTGTCTTCAAACGGTGGAAACTTAATTTTGCCATCTATAGTCTGTTGCTCAGTTGTGGCAAGATGCCCTTATACCAGACGGCATAGTCGTTTTGCTTAATATGCTTACGGGCTTCTTTGACGAGCCAAATGTAGAAGGCCAGATTATGGATGGAGGCTATTTGCATGGCGAGTAATTCTTTTGCCTTAAACAAATGGTGCAGATATGCTTTTGTATAGGCTTTGTCTACATAAGATGGCCCATCGGGCTCAATGACCGAAAAGTCGTTTTCCCATTTTTTGTTTCTCATGTTCATGACACCATTGGCAGTAAACAACATTGCATTGCGGCCGTTTCGTGTGGGCATGACACAGTCAAACATATCTACTCCGCGTGCAATGCCTTCCAGTATGTTAGCAGGTGTACCTACTCCCATCAAGTAGCGAGGCTTGTCCTTTGGCAGAATCTCGTTCACCACCTCAATCATCTCGTACATTAAATCCGTAGGTTCTCCGACTGCAAGACCACCAATGGCATATCCGTCAGCATCGAACTGAGTGACGTAACGTGCGCTCTCTTCGCGGAGATCCTTATACACGCATCCCTGCACAATCGGAAATAGTGATTGTTCGTATCCGTATAGTGGGGTCGTGGAGTTGAATTGCTTAAAGCAGCGGCAAAGCCAATTGTGAGTGAGTGTTAGGGATTTTCTCGCATACGAGTAGTCTGAAGTCCCTGGGGGGCACTCGTCAAAAGCCATCATGATATCTGCCCCTATAACACGTTCTATATCCATTACTTTCTCTGGTGAAAAGAAATGTTTGCTTCCGTCAATATGGGAACGGAATTCACACCATTCTTCGGTTATCTTGCGTATTCCAGATAGTGAGAATACCTGAAATCCTCCGCTGTCGGTAAGCATGGGGCGATTAAATCCATTGAATTTATGTAACCCTCCCGCCTTTTTTATTGTTTCTATGCCAGGCCTTAGATACAGGTGGTACGTATTGCCAAGTATTATCTGCGCTTGAATATCGTCAGTCAGTTCATGAAGATGCACTCCCTTGACAGATCCTAAAGTACCCACAGGCATGAAAATAGGAGTCTCTATCATGCCGTGTCCTGTTACGATTAGCCCTGCCCTTGCGGAAGTCCCGGAGTTGTCTGTGTGTTCAAGATTAAAAGTCACTGTCTGGTTGTCTGCAATTTGATTTTGTTGATGCTGCAAGATGGCTTTCTTGCTATATAGCTGAAGTTTTTTCTTCTATAACAAATGTGATGGGTTTTTCAACCTTTTCTTGTAGCAGTGCTGCTGAAAGTACATCGCTGACATTCTCTACGTATTGGAACGTAATACCGTTTAGGTAGATGTTAGGAATGTCCTCAATATCTTTACGGTTGTCTTTGCAAATGATGATTGTGTTGATTCCTGCTCTTTTGGCTGCAAGTATCTTCTCTTTTATTCCCCCCACAGGCAGGACCTTGCCTCTTAATGTGATTTCTCCAGTCATGGCAATCTTGTCTTTTACCTTTCTTTGTGTAAGTGCAGAGGCGATAGACGTTGCTATTGTGATGCCGGCGGAGGGGCCGTCCTTTGGTGTTGCTCCTTCTGGAACATGAATATGTATGTTGTAGTTATCGAAGATTCTGTAATCAATATCCCATTCGTCAGCATGAGCCTTGATATATTCCAATGCTATGGTGGCAGATTCTTTCATTACATCACCGAGATTGCCTGTAAGTGAAATCTTACCGCCTTTTCCTCTACTTAGACTTGTTTCAATAAACAGTATTTCGCCACCGACAGATGTCCATGCAAGTCCAGTTACAACGCCGGCATATTGGTTCCCCTCGTAGATGTCGCGTGTAAAGTATGGCTTGCCTAATAGTGTTTTTATATCCGCAGGTTTTATTGTAGTTGTCGTAATAAGTCCTTCACGAGCATACTCATAGTCAAGCTTGCGGAAAATTTCGTTAATCTTCTTTTCTAATGTCCTGACTCCACTTTCTCTCGTATAGTGTTCTATTATTTCTTCAAGAGCTTGCTTGTTGAATTTGAGTGAAGGCATGTCTTGAAGTCCGTTCTCCACTTTTGCTTTTGGTACCAAATGTCGCTTCGCAATTTCAATTTTCTCTTCTGTCAGGTATCCGCTCATCTCAATCATCTCCATGCGGTCACGAAGAGGACCAGGAATCTCGCCGATGTTGTTGGCGGTAGCTATAAACATTACTTTTGACAGGTCAAAGTCGAGGTCGACAAAATTGTCATGGAATGTACAATTCTGTTCGGGGTCGAGAACCTCTAACAGAGCAGAAGTCGGGTCACCGTTAAGTGTTTGTTGTGTTACTTTGTCTATTTCGTCAAGAACAAATACGGGGTTGGATGTTCCGCACTTTATAAGGCTTTTGATAATCCTGCCGGGCATTGCTCCGATATAAGTGCGCCTATGTCCGCGGATTTCAGCTTCATCGTGTACGCCTCCCAATGACACTCTGACGTATTTGCGCCCCATGGCAGAAGCTACACTTTTGCCAAGAGATGTTTTTCCTATTCCCGGAGGGCCGTATAGACATATAATGGGAGCTTTAAAATCGCCGCGTTTCTTTACAACAGCCAAGTGCTCGAGTATACGTTCTTTAACTTTTTCAAGCCCGTAATGGTCCGTGTTGAGGATTTTCTCAGCCTTACGGATGTCAATATTGTCATCGGAGAATTTGTTCCACGGTAGATTTAGAACGGTTTGCAGGTAGTTGTATTGCACGTTGTAGTCTGGACTCTGCTGGTGCATGTGCTCAAGTTTGCTAATCTCTTTTATCAAGGCGTTGCGAGTGGCTTTTGGCATTGTGAGCGAAGCAAGCTTTTGCTGAAGTTCCAATACTTCGTTGGTGCTGTCATCTCCAAGTTCTTCTTGAATGTTGCGAATTTCCTGCTGAAGGAAGTATTCGCGTTGTTGTTGGTCAAGGTCTTCTCTTGTCTTTCTTTGAATGTTGGCTTTAAGAGCTGCGAGTTGTATTTGAGTGTTGAGGACTGTTAGTAACTTCAATGCTCTTTCTTTGGGATTTGTTTCGCGCAGAATGTTTATCTTTTGTTCTGTGTCAAAACTGATATTCGTGCAGACGAAATTCAGCAGGAAGATACTATTTTTTATGTTGTTAATAGCAAAGTTGCTTTCTTCTGCATGTGAGTCACTTAGAGAAAGCAGTTTGTTCGTACGTTCCCTAATGGACTCTATTATTGCGGCAAACTCTTTGTCGTGTTCTTTTGAATCTTTTTCGTACAAAGGTAGAATAGACGCTCTGTATAAGCCTTGCCTTTTTGTAATGTTTGTAATGCAAAATCTGCAGAATCCCTGCAGCAAGGCTGTAATCCTGCCGTGTGGTAATTCCAGTATGCGAATAACTTTTACAAAAGTTCCTATGTCATAAATGTCATCCTTTTTAGGGTCGTCTATGTCTGGTCTGACTTGGCTGACAGCTCCGATGATGGCTTTTTTTTCCATTGCCTTGCGTACTACTGCAATGGAAAAAGGGCGTTCTATGGCAACAGGTACTACAATGCCTGGAAATATTGCCATATTTCGAAGAGGGATGACGGGGATGGTATCTGTATCTATGTCGATATTGAATATGTCCTCAACGTTGCCGTCAAAATCTGCAATGAGAGAATATGGTGAAATGTTGGAGTCTTCGCTCATGATATTTCTTTTTGTAATGGCGGTTAACCTTGTATATATAATATATAAATGTGGTAGGCAGAGATGCTACTATATTAAAGAATTGCAAAATTACGATTTTTCGGCGAATATTTCATCTTTCATTATTATAATATTTTCTAATTTGTGCACGGGTAGACTGTAATGGACAACTTAGAGCTAATACTATCTACAATAGGTTTGTGAAAATAGAAAAAACACAAGGTGCCTAAATGTATTGGAGACGAATGACGTGTTTGTTATTTTTTTCGTCGTGATTGTGGTCTTGCTTAATTTCTGTTCGGGCCCATTTTGCAAAATGCACATTGTGTTTTTAATTGAAAGTGTTTCAGGACGTATAAAGTTTATAGAAAAAGTGGCTGTTTGTGCTAAATTTGTGTTAAAATGTTTGTCGTGTGAAGAAATGGTAGTATCTTTGCATTGAAAACAGAACGAGAATATGAGATTGAAAATCTCTTATCTAATACCATGAAAACACTTTTTTTGAGCACAAATCAAATGCGTTGTTTTTTGTTGCTTGAAAATTTAAATTAAAAGAATTATTATGTTACAAACAAAAGCTGGTACTATCGCAGGAGTAATTTATGAATCTCTTGTGGGAGAAACCGAGGGATTGTCGTTTAAAGCAATAAAGAAAGCTACAAAACTGACCGAAAAGGACTTTATGTTGGGTTTAGGTTGGTTGTTGCGAGAAGACAAGATAAATGTAGTTGAGAGTGGCGTAGAGAAAGATCCGTATATCTATAGTCTTAAATAAAATCTATAGATTACATCGGGTACTATTAGACTTACTAAAAAATATCTTTTCATTTTGTTGTCCGGAATGTATGGCGGAATTGTTAAAACCGTCATTATATTCCGGATTTTTTTTGTTGTGGGTATTTCGGAAGCTTGGTTTATATTTTTGCGGAATAAAAAAGTTTGTATGTATTCTTTATTTTTATAATTTTGCAAATGAAAAACATACATAAGTTAGGTGTTCGAAATCTGTTTGTAGTCAGAATGGTTTTGTAAAGACACAGATTTCCTTTTTCTTTGAAAGAGCAATGGGAACTTAGTGACCGAAGGCAAAGGAGACAGATGCGCAAAAGAAAATTGTTGTGACTAAAAGAACATCTGCTTGGTGATATAAAAAAGAACATCTACTTAAATGAGAAGAAAGAAAATCTGGTTTATAGTCAATCCTGTATCTGGGGGGATAACAAAAGACGATATCGCTAATTTGATTTCCGATATACTATCTCGTAGTTTGTATGATTGGCGGATATGTTATACCGGATATGCGGGTCATGGGGCGGTTTTGGCAACCATGGCAGTTGAAAACGACATTGATGTAGTTGTTGCAGTAGGGGGAGACGGAACAGTAAATGAGGTTGCTCGTTCATTGGTTCATTCGAAGACCGTACTTGGAATCGTTCCGTGCGGGTCTGGCAATGGGCTGGCCCGTCATTTGCAGATTCCGATGGAGCCTCGCAAGGCTTTGGAGATGATTAACGTGGGTGAGAATATCTCCATTGACTATGGGTTGATAAATAACAGACCTTTCTTCTGTACGTGTGGCATGGGCTATGATGCTGCTGTGAGCTACAAATTTTCCTCATCCTGTAAGCGAGGGCTAAAGGCTTATGTTGAAAACGCTCTGATGGAGTTGGCAAAGTACAAGCCTGAAGCATATACAATAATAGACAACAAAGTGGAGCGTACTTACAAGGCGTTTTGTATTGCTTTGGCTAATGCCTCCCAATACGGCAATAATGCCTACATTGCCCCAGAGGCCTCAATGAACGATGGTTTGATGGACGTGACAGTTGTTGAGCCGTTTCCGCTTATTGAGGCTGCGTCAATGGCTTATATGCTTTTTAATGGTATGTTCAAAGAGGGGGCAAAACACATCAAGACGTTCCGCACGAGCAAACTTACTGTTATTAGAGAGCAGCCTGGCATAATACATTGCGACGGAGATCCGATGAAAGCGACAAGCATAATAAAAGTAGAGATGGTACATGCGGGATTAAAGGTGATAACAAAAAGTGATGCTACGGCACATCTTGTGCCAATATATCAAACGATAGGTCAACAGGTAGGTCAGCAGATCGGACAGCAGGTGATACCTGTTGTTTCTGCATCGACGGCAGCGTTTCGACTGGCGAGCCAAACTATAGTAAACCTTTTCAAGCAACCCAAATGAAATGCGGTGTGATATGATAACGGTCACTATGCCGTGGACGATATAAAGAAAGATGTGTCGTGCTGCGGTGTTTTTTTTGTGTAGTGGTGTTATTCATCTGAGATGTTATACAAGAAAAAGACCGTTCTAAATATATATTGTGCTTCTTTTGGTAATTTATTTAGTGTATAACAATTAATTATCGGATTATTTGTGTTAATTTTGCAAATACTTTGCTTGGAATTATGCGGTTGCTTTATGTAGCAACAATAAATATTGTTATCTTATCATGGGATTATTACAAGATAGATTAAAACAGTGGAGACGTCCTCAGGAATTTATGGCGGCTGGCATTTACCCTTATTTCCGCGAAATTACAGGGAAACAAGGAACAGAAGTGGACATTGACGGAAAAAATGTCTTGATGTTCGGTTCAAATGCCTATACAGGTCTTCCCGGTGATGCTCGTGTCATAAAGGCTGCGTCAGAGGCTCTCGAAAAATATGGTAGTGGTTGTGCAGGTTCACGTTTCTTAAACGGGACACTTGATTTGCATGTGAAATTAGAAAAGGAATTAGCCGAATTTGAAGGAAAAGATGAGGCGTTGGTATTCTCTACTGGCTTTACGGTTAACTCAGGAGTAATAGCGTGCCTGACTGGGCGCAATGATTATATCATTCGTGATGACCGTGATCATGCAAGCATTGTAGACGGTTGTCGTTTGTCTATGAGCAAGAACCTCAAATACAAGCATAACGATATGGAGGATCTTGAGAGACAACTTCAAAAATGCGAACCTGATGCCGTAAAACTTATTGTTGTAGACGGAGTCTTTTCTATGGAGGGTGATCTTGCCAAGTTGCCAGACATAATTCGCTTGAAAAAGAAGTATAATGCTACCGTGATGGTGGACGAGGCTCATGGAATAGGTGTCTTTGGTCGGCAAGGAAGAGGCGTGTGTGATCACTTTGGGTTGACTGACGAGGTAGATCTGATTATGGGTACGTTCAGCAAGTCGCTTGCTGCTGTAGGAGGCTTTATTGCAGCAGATAAGGACCTTATAAACTGGATAAGACATAACTGTCGTACTTATATATTCAGTGCATCAAATACTCCCGCTGCGACAGCTGCGGCTCTTGAGGCTCTTCATATTATACAAAACGACCCTAAAATTCTTGAAAACCTTTGGGATGTTACTGACTTCGCTTTGAAGCGTTTCAAGGAGGAGGGCTTTGAAATAGGTGATACTGAGAGTCCTATAATACCGCTATATGTGAGAGATGCAGAACTTACGTTCTATGTTACGAAACGTGCATTTGAAGAGGGCGTGTTTATTAATCCCGTTATTCCCCCCGCTTGTGCACCCCAAGACACTTTGGTGCGGTTTGCATTGATGGCTACACATACAAAGGCACAGGTTGAACGTGGAGTGCAGTCTCTTGTAAAAGTCTTTAAAGAGTTTAATCTACTGAAGTAATTTAGAAAAAAGTATAATGAAAAAGAACAATAATCAAAGGATTCAATTTGATTGTTGTTCTTTTTTTTAAGAAATTGATTTTTAAGGTTAAAATGATAGTGATAATGAAAAGAAAATTATTATGTATGGCCACATGTCTTGTTGTGGCAACATTGGGTTTTGCCCAGAAATATCCATTTATGGATGAAAAGCTGTCAATCGAGCAACGTGTTGAAGATCTTCTTGGGAGAATGACTTTAGAGGAAAAGATAGCTATTATCCATGCGCAGAGTAAATTCTGTTCGCCAGGAGTTCCCAGACTTGGAGTTCCGGAATTGTGGTGCACAGACGGCCCTCACGGTATTCGTCCAGAAGTCAAGTGGGATGAGTGGGACCAAGCAGGTTGGACAAATGATTCTATTATAGCATTCCCTGCCTTGACATGTCTGGCTTCAACTTGGAATGAGGATATGGCGCATCTTTATGGTGTCAGCATCGGCGAGGAGGCCCGCTATCGCAAGAAAGACGTTCTTCTTGGCCCTGGCGTTAATATTTTCAGAACTCCTCTTTGCGGCAGAAACTTTGAGTACATGGGCGAGGATCCGTTTTTAAGTGGAAGGTTGGCGGTTCAGTATGTCAAGGGAGTCCAAAGTAATGGCGTGGCTACTTGTGTAAAGCATTTCTGCCTTAATAATCAAGAAAGGGCGCGTCATACAGTCAACGTGCATGTTGATGACAGAGCATTGTACGAAATCTACCTGCCTGCATTTAAAATGGCAGTCCTTGATGGAGACAGTTGGACATTGATGGGTTCATACAACAAGATTGACGGTCAGCACGCTTGTCACAATTACAGAATGCTCCAGCAGATACTTAAAGGAGAGTGGGGTTGGAAAGGAGCCGTTATTAGCGATTGGGGTGGCACACACAACGCAGACGAAGCGGTGCGCAACGGCCTTGACCTCGAATTTGGTACAGGTACAAACGGATTGTCTGGGCGAGCAAAAAAGAGTTACGACAATTATTTTTTGGCATTGCCTTTTCTTGAGGGGATAGAGTCTGGTAAATATTCAGTGGCAGACCTTGATGACAAGGTACGTCGTGTTCTGCGCCTGCACATGTTCACTACTTTGAACACACACAAGCCTTTTGGGTGCATCAACAGTGAAGAGCATTATGAAGCTGCCCGACAAATAGGCGCCGAAGGCATCGTGCTCCTCAAGAACGAAAACAACATACTGCCGCTGAAAGCCAACGGCAAGAAAATCCTTGTAGTGGGAGAAAATGCCGTAAAGATGATGACCGTAGGCGGCGGAAGCAGTTCGCTAAAAGTACAACGTGAAATTAATCCATTGCAAGGCTTACAGGCTCGTTATGCTGGCAAGGCAGAAATAAAATGGGTCAGAGGTTATGTGGGTGATGTTTCTGGAAGTTACAACGGCGTTACGACTGGACAAAACCTTACCGAAAAACGTTCTTTTAAGGAACTCGTAACAGAGGCTGTGGCAGAGGCAGAGAAAGCTGATTATGTAATATATATAGGAGGCCTGAACAAAAGTGGAGGTCAAGACTGTGAGGGTGTTGACCGTAGGCAATACGGACTGCCTTATAAGCAAGATTCTCTTATCACCGAGTTGGCACAAGCCAACAAGAACTTGATTGTTGTTAACATATCGGGAACAGCATTTGAGATGCCGTGGGTTGACAAAGTGCCAGTCATCGTACAGGATTGGTATTTGGGTAGCGAGGCAGGAAACTCTTTGGCGCAGGTTTTAAGCGGTGACGTTTCCCCAAGCGGTAAGTTGCCGTTCACATGGCCCAAGAAGCTCTCGGATGTGCCTGCTCACAAGTTGGATGATTATAATGATAAAGAAGAATTCTATAAAGAGAGTATTTTTGTTGGCTACAGATGGGCAGACAAACAGAAGGACGTTGAACCGTTGTTTCCTTTCGGCTACGGTCTTAGCTACACGACTTTTGACTATGCTAAACCTGTTGTTGACAAACGCACAGTTTCAAGTACCGACAGCATTACAGTCTCAGTCAAGGTGAAGAATTCTGGAAGCGTTGCGGCAAAGGAAATCGTTCAATTGTATATATCAGACAAGAAGAGTTCTTTGCCTCGTCCAATCAAGGAACTGAAGGGATTCAAAAAGATCCTGCTTAATCCTGGAGAGGAAAAAATGGTTAGTTTTACAATAGGCAAAGACGCACTTAGCTTTTTTGATGACAAGAAACACGAGTGGGTCGCAGAACCTGGCAAATTTGAAGCCATCATCGCCTCATCTTCCCGAGACATAAGAGGAAAAGTCGGTTTTGAATTAAGATAAACGTAGCAACAATAGCAGTCAGTAAAGAGGCTGTGTAAAAATAAGCTGCACTTCAAGAGTTTACTGCTTTTGGGGTGCAGTTTATTTTTACACAGCCTTTCTTTGTATACTGACGCTATCTGGCTTTGCAACCACGCCGCAAGCTGCTTTACAGACGAGGTTTCTGTATTCTGTTAACTTAGTGTACAGTTGTCTGCTAACTAGTGGACCAGTGTCAGCTAACCTAGCTGACACTGGTCCACTAGTTAGCATAATGACTTTTGTGCAGGTTGTGGCATCTCAATAATGTGATCGAACATGATTAATGGAATAACCCTCGTAGACTAGATACAATGTATTTAGCAATGCTTCACAATCTGCTTTTTATCGTTTACTCATAGTCATAAGAAACCCCGAAAGTTTTTAGTCAAACTTTCGGGGTTCACTTCATTTTGATATGATCTCTTCCTGATTGCTATTGTGCTTTAATTTTGGCAGTATAGCAATCTCCTTCTTGGGTAGTAATTCTAAGTATTACTATCTTGGGTGTCGGAACTTCGAGTTTAATTTCGGGGCTATTGGAATGGCCAATGATTTTTCCGGCTAAGTCTGTGGCCGTAACGCTTTTGATGTTAGGGCTGTTTATTATAATTTGGTTTCCGCGTATGATTACATGGGCGTTGTCTTCTGTTTGCGGGGATTTGATGGCTGTGGCAATGTTGCCCATATCTATTGTTGCTGTTTGGCCTGCTTGGAGCGGAATGGATATTGTGTCGTTGCCTTCGGCCGTGCAGTCTATCTCAACGTTGTCAACAGTCACCAAACGGTCGAAGATGCCGGGATAGCACACCTTGAGAGGTTGTCCTTGGTTTGACTTTATTGTGATAGATGTTGCTTGTCCGTTTTTCCATACTACACCTACTTCAAAGTCTCCGACAGCTTTGAGTCCGCTAACATGGCCGTTTTTCCATACTGAGGGAAGGGCGGGAAGAATATGCAGATTTCCCGTGTGGCTTTGCAGAAGCATTTCGGCAATACCTGCGCATACACCGAAATTGCCATCTATCTGGAACGGTGAATGTGAGTCGAAAAGGTTGTAATAAATGCCTCCTGCGTATTGGTTGGTTCCGTAAGATGTAGAGTGCTTGAGTGCGTTGTGTATGATGATATGGGCATGGTCACCGTCAAGAGCACGGGCCCAAAGATTGACTTTCCAGCCCATTGACCATCCTGTTGCTGCATCACCGCGAAGTTTTAAAGAGTTGATGGCGGGTTTGAAGTATTTGCTAGACGATGAAATCTGGTCTAGTGGATATAAGGCCATTAAGTGTGAAAGATGACGGTGGTCGGGATCGTTGCTGACATAATACGGAGAGTATTTCCATTCTTTTAGGATGAGGTCTCCTTTTTTGACACCATTTCGTGGATTTGTCCATGCGCTGTTTGCGGAGGTGTTTGCGGTGTATGTTTCAGTATGAAGTCCGTTGTCTGTCTTTGCAAGATACCCGTCTAATGCTGTTATCTCCTGTTCTGTCACACCCGACTCTCCACCAAGAATGTCTATTGCTTGGCGTACAGCTTGCAAGTTGTAATATATCAGCTGTTGGGCATGAGCAGTTCCGTCTTCAGAGTTGTGGGCATCTTGTTCTGGAGAATATTCGTTAGGGGCGACATAGGTGCCGTCTGCGGGAATGTTAAGTGAAGAGTATCCTCTGTCATTAATCATGCGTTCCATCCAGAATTGGGCGGCGCTGTACATGGTAGGGAAAGCGCGGAGCAGGAACTCCTTGTCAAGAGTATAACGGTAATGTTGCCAAAGATGAGAGCAATACCACACGTTGGCCACAAAGTAGTTGCTGCCCCATGTAGACATTCCGCCAAATATGTTGTTCTCTGTGAAGCATGTCCATCCTTTGGTGACGTTTCCGTATGATGTGGCGGCTCTTTTCCAGTTGCTGCGGCCTGACATGTTGATTATGTAATTAAGAAAAGGAAGATGAGTCTCTGTTAGATTGGTAGGCTCTGCAGGCCAGTAGTTCATCTGTACGTTAATGTTGGAGTGTATATCAGAGTTCCATGGGGCATTCGACTGGTTGTTCCAGATGCCTTGCAGGTTGTTTGGAACGTCTATGCCAAGAGAACTGCTTATACCCAGATACCGTCCGTATGCAAAATACAACTGTTCAAGGAACAGAACTTCGGGTTCGGTGCCTGTTTTGTTGGTAGAGTTGTTGTTGTAGTTGTCGATAAGTTTGTTCGTCGGCATATAGCTATGTGTGTTGTCTAATTTGAAGTTGACTCTTCCCATATAGCTCTGGAATGTGTTGATGTGATCTTGAAGGATGGCTTCCCAACCTTTTTGTTCTGCGTTGGCTATCCTGCTTGATGCTTCCGATGCTACATTACTGTATAGGCCTTTGCAAGTTGCGTTGTTTGGGTTGTAGTCTGTCAATGCGGCAAGTATAAGAACGGCTTCGCTGGCGTTAGTTATTTTAATTCCTTCGTTTGTAGCTGTAATCACAGCATCATCGTCCCCGATAACTTTAAATGACGTGTTGTATGTGACTGTTGTCAGTTTTCCGCCGAATGTGGCCGTTCCGTCTTTATAGGTTGGGGTAGAGGCGTTGATGTCGCTTCCGGGGGCATAAGAAAACAGCAGTTCCATTTTGTTGTCGCCTTCGCTCTTATATTTTACTGCTATAATCTTATCATTAGTTGAGGCCAGATATTTGCGGGAATAAGTCGTTGTTCCTGTCGCATTGGTGAAGTTTACTCCGGCTGTGCCGTTTTCGATATCAAGATATCTGACGTAATTTTTGACCATGTGGTCGGTAGAATAATCGAAATCTGAACTGAGGTTTTTTACGAGTACACTTCCGAAATTCTTATACTGACCATACGAACCCATATCGTTGGGCCCACCTGTCCACAAGGTCTTTTCATTAAACTGAATTTCATCTGTTGCAACACCACCGAAAAGGCTGGCCCCCAGTTGCCCGTTGCCAATAGGAAGAGAATACTCCATCCAGATATTGCTTACTTGTGTGAGGGTGGCTGGCTTGTCATACCATAAGGTCAAATCGTGCTCAGGAGTGAACGAAGAAACTCCGGCTACCTTATAGTCTGCGTATGTCATCTTGTCAGGGCTGATAAAAGTGATGGGGTTGCCGGGGTCTGCCAGCGCATAAAGTCCTATCTCGTGTCCTTTTACTGCTCCCTGCCATTGGTTGAAATAGGCATTTGTGGCAGTTATAGAGTTATCCTTGATTTCCCATGCAGGCGCATAATTACTGTTGCTGGTTTCTGTCATTGAAAAGCCCCCAGTTTGTCCAAGGTTCTTTCTTGTACTTAGTCGGGCACTGTTACCAGTACCTTTTATGTAGGCATAATTCCCTGACTTGCTGATTAGTTGGAAATTGGTGGGTGTTCCGACAAATTTCCAAAGTTGTCCGTCTGTCGGGTCGGCCGAAGACAGTGTCGCATTATTGCCTGCGCCATTATCTTGGATGGTATTGTTGCCGTTTGAAAAACTAAGGAAGTACCAGTATTCCTTTTCTGCATCGGAGAATTTTGGGGTAACCGACTGGGCCAAGACAAAGTTAAGCCCATTGTTAGGGTCTCCAGAGTTGTATTCGCCCAATTGTACTCCTACAGATGTGCCTCCCCATTGGTTCATACACAAGGTTGATGACGTGCGTTGAATTTCCCAGCAGCTGGCTCCGTTGACAAGTCGCAGGCTTGTTGAGGCTGTCTTTGATGAGCGAAATCTGTTTGTGGCAAATGTTACCGAATTGCCTTTCTTGCTGACGAGTTTGAAATTGTCTTTTGTCCCGATCAATGCCCACTTCAGATTGTCGACATTGCTCTTGTCTGCCGTGACAAGAACCCCATTGCTGACAGCAGGGTCTTTTAGGTAATGTTGCCCGGCTTTGAACTGTATGTAATACCAAACGGTATCTCCGCCTCCTGAGCTGAATTCAGGCATGGCTCCTTGTGCTCTTGACATAATTGTGGCAATTATGAAGAGTGCTAATAGAAAAAATTTCTTCATGGGTATTAGATTAGATTTTTTGTTTCGTAATTATTGCAAAGATAGCTTTTGTTTTGCGAAAAACAGTAAAACCGCTCCTGCTATTTCGCATGTAAGGTAATTATTTGCTGTAGTCACGTTAAAAATCGCTTTTTATTGCTAATTTTGCCGATTGTAATTATATTCTTTCAATTAACTTTTGAAGATACTATTCGTATAAAATGGACAAAAACACTATTATTGGTATTCTGCTCATTGCAGCTGTTATTATTGGCTTTGGAATTATAAACACCCCGTCGCAAGAGGAAATCAATGCCCAAAGAGCGGCAGACAGTATTGCTCTTGAGCAGTCAAGGATATCAGAAGTAAAGCGGCAAATAGAAAAAGACAGTATCTTAAATGCTCGCCAAGACACATTGGGACTTGATACGACCTCTTTGTTTGGCGTTTCAATGCACGGCAAAGGTCAACTGCTCACACTGCAGAACGACGTTGTTAAACTTGAAGTTAATACACATGGTGGCGTAATTTCAAAGGCGGTGCTAAAGGCGTTTAAAAATCAGGAGAAAACGCCAGTCGTACTGTTTGATGAAAATAATTCCAAGCTTAATTTCGTTTTGGAAGCAAAGAACGAAAACATTAATACCAAAGATTTGTTTTTTACGCCTTCCGAAGCAACAGATTCAACGCTTACTCTCGTTGCTACAACGATTGATGGAGGCCGACTGACAATAGATTATCATTTGTGTGCCGAAACCTACATGGTTAACATGACATTGAAAGGCAGTAAAGAGCTGGACAAATCTTTCTCTCCTGGCAATAAGAAGATGCTAATAGAATGGTCAGACTCAATTACCCAACAGGAAAGAGGGTATAAGTTTGAACAGCAGCGTTCTTCCGTAACCTACAAAATAAAAGGGAAAAGTACGGACTATCTCCATGCCGAGAGCGATAACGAAGAAAAAATAGAAGAACCTCTTGATTGGGTAGCCTTCAAGAACCAGTTCTTTAGTTATGTGCTTATCGGCTATGGCGATTTGAAGGAGACTACTGTTACCACGAAACCCTTGGAACAGGGAAGTGGTTATCTGTCCTATTACACGGCACGGATGAATACGCAGTTTGACCCCAGCGGGCAGACACCGACCAAGATGCAGTTTTACATAGGTCCTAATAAGTACCGTCTGCTTCAGAAAATGAATGCATACACTCTTGACGGACGTGACCTGGGGCTGGAAGAACTGGTATATTTGGGATGGCCATTGTTCAAGTACATCAATCGGTATATAACGATTTATCTGTTTGATGGACTGACTTCCATTGGCTTGTCAATGGGAATGGTATTGCTTATCATTACTCTTATTCTGAAAATACTTGTTTATCCTGCAACAAAGAAGAGCTATATTTCAAGTGCAAAAATGAGAGTGCTGCGTCCCAAAGTTGAGGAAATCAACAAAAAGTATCCTAATTCGGAGGACGCTTTGAAAAAACAACAAGAGACGATGCAGCTATACAGTCAGTATGGTGCAAATCCGATGGGCGGCTGTTTGCCGATGTTAATCCAAATGCCTATCTGGATTGCAATGTTTAATTTTGTTCCAAACGCCATAGAGCTACGCCAGCAACCGTTCTTGTGGGCAGATGACTTGTCTACTTATGAAAACATCCTTACATGGAAAGAGCCAGTGTGGTTAATTGGAGACCATCTGAGTATATTCTGCGTGTTGTTCTGTATAAGCAACCTGTTGTATTCTTGGCTCAACATGAGGCAGCAACGTGACACAATGGCAATGCAGCAGGCTGGCCAGATGAAGATGATGCAGTGGATGATGATGCTGATGCCTGTAATGTTCTTCTTTATTTTCAACGACTATGGCTCAGGACTGAACTACTATTACTTTATTTCCCTGTTGGGTTCCGCTGTTACCATGTGGTTTTTGAAGTGGCGTACTGACGATGCAAAATTGTTGGCCAAATTGGAGGAAAATTATCGCAGGAATAAAGATAACCCAAAGAAAATGAGCGGTATTGCCGCACGGCTCAAGGCAATGCAGGAAATGCAGGAAAAACAACAAAACATGAGAAATCGGAAATAAACAAAATATCACCTGATTATGATAATTGCATTAAAAAGGGTCTTGATTTTGTTGATGGCTATTAATCTTGCTGTTATGGTAAAATCGGGCAATAATGAAACTGGCCGTGTTGTCGGGCGGAATACAGATGTGTCTTGTCAGGACCTCTTAACCCCAGAGGTGTTATGGGCAATGGGGAGGATAGGAACCGTCAGAATGTCATCTGACGGAAAGATGATTGTCTATAATGTTGTTTATTACAGTGTTGAGCAAAACAAAAGCCGTTCTGTCCTTTATTTGATGGATCTAAACTCTTGCAAGGTGATGCAACTTACAAAAGGCTCATCATCAGATAACAATGCGGTTTTTATCAGTGGCAACACCAAGATATTGTTCTGCTCTCAGGGGCATCTGTGGACAATGGACATTGACGGCAACAATCGCAAGCCTGTCGGAATGGAGAACTCTGAAGGAAGTGAGGTGGAGGACTTTTTGCTTTCTCCTGATGAAAGCAGGATAGTGTTGATACGTCAAGTTGAGACGGAAGCCTCTATACGGAATACCCCTGCCGATTTGCCTAAGTCTACAGGAATGGTCATAGATGATATGATGTACAAGCATTGGGACCACTTTGTCAAGACTATTCCGCATCCCTTTGTTGCAGAGTTCTCAATAGATAAGATAGAAAAGGAAAAAGATATTCTTGAAGGCGAGCCTTTTGAATGCCCGTTGCTTCCTTTCGGTGGCATAGAGGAGATAGCATGGAGTCCAGATGGTAAGACTATTGCTTATTCGTGTCGAAAAAAAACTGGGCGGGCCTATTCAATGTCAACCGACACCGATATCTTCTTGTATAATATTGTAAGTGGTGAAGCAACAAATCTATGTAAGCCTAAAGATTATGTAGAACCCGAAACTGACTGTACGGTATCTTTGGAGCATCAAGACGTCAACAAATCAACCGACAACAATGTTGGTTATGACTTATTGCCCAAATTCTCACCCAACGGCAAATATATCGCTTGGACTTCAATGGCCCGCAATGGCTATGAAAGTGACAGGGCACGTTTGTGTGTTATGGATTTGGCTACAGGTAGGAAAACATACATAACGGAGTCGTTTGAATCGAGTGTGGAGACCTATTACTGGTCACATGACAGTCGATCTGTATTCTTTACGGGAACTTGGCACGGTACGACTCATGTGTATAATGCAAAAGTTGATGGGACTGTCACGAAAATTACTGACGGAGACTTTGACTACACATTGTGTGGCAGTTTTCCTGACGGCAAACGCCTGTTGGTCAAAAGGCATTCCATGAGTCAGGCCGATGAATGCTATGTGCTTGACCTTACAGTACGAAAAGAAAAGGCCCTAACTCGACTGACCCACGAAAATGATTGCTTCTTTGAGAAACTGACAATGGGAGATGTTGTTGAACGGTGGGTAACTACAGTTGACGGTAAGCGGATGATGTGTTGGGTTGTATATCCTCCACATTTTAACGCCTCAAACAAATACCCCACGTTGCTTTTCTGTGAGGGAGGCCCGCAAAGTGCAGTCAGCCAGACTTGGAGCTACAGGTGGAATTTCCAACTGATGGCCGCCAATGGTTATATTGTCATGTTGCCTTCACGCCGTGGTGTTCCAGGCTTTGGCATGGAGTGGTTGGAGGAAATCAGTGGCGACTATACAGGGCTTTGTATGAAAGACTATCTAAGTGCAATAGATGACATTTGCAAGGAGTCTTATGTGGACAAAGACAGGCTTGGTTGTGTTGGGGCGAGCTTCGGAGGCTATTCCGTCTATTGGCTCGCAGGACATCATGATGGACGTTTCAAGGCGTTTATTGCTCATGATGGCATATATAACACACAACAGCAATATGTAGAAACCGATGAGCTATGGTTCCCGAATTGGGATCTGAAAGCTGCTCCATGGCGCAAGGATGTAAAGCAAGCTGGGGAAGTGTATAATGATTCTCCACATCTCAGTGTAGACAAGTGGGATACTCCGATTCTCTGTATTCATGGCATGCAGGATTACCGTATAATGTTCACACAGGCGGAATCGGCTTTTCAGGCGGCCAGAATGAGAGGTGTTCCCGCACAGCTGCTTTTGTTCCCAGATGAAAACCATTGGGTCTTGAAACCGCAAAACGGCATTTTATGGCAACGAACCTTTTTTGGTTGGTTAGACCGTTGGCTTAAATGACGAAAAAATGCTGTCAATACTTGTACCCGTCTTCAACTATGACTGCACCGAGCTTGTAAACGAGCTGGCGCATTCGTGTGTCTTGGCAAAGGTGAACTTTGAAATCATCATAGGCAACGATTGCAGTAACGACCCCGAGGTGCTGAAAGCTCTTGAGCGCTTGAACCGACATGATTTCTGTAACGTTGTGAACAAAGAAAAGAATATCGGGCGAGCCTTTATCCTCAATGAGATGTCGCAATATGCCAGATACCCTTTCCTGCTTATTATAGACAGTGATGCACGTTTGGCAGAAGATGATTTCATCGAAAAATACATTCAAGTTGCTGTTGCCCATGATGTGGTCTGTGGCGGGATTGAAGTAAGACCCCAAGACAGAACTTCCGATAACTTGCTTCGCTATCGCTATGAGCATGGCGCAGCCAAGTCACGTGCATTGAATTACCGCAAAAAACATCCTTATGAAAGGTTTTCTACGTTTAACCTGCTGATTCGCAAGAGGGTATTTGATTCCATAAAATTTGATCAGCGCTGCTACCAGTATGGCTATGAGGACACCGTGTTAGGATTGGATTTGATGCGTAGAAAAATAGATGTGTTGCATATCAATAACCCTCTGATACATACAGGGATTGACAGCAATAGGTCATTCCTCTCAAAAACGCGTCAGTCCTTGGAGGTTCTTGTGGGCTTGGATTTGTTCTACCAAGAGCATATACGTTTGTCGCGTGTGGCACTTGCCTTTCAGCGCAGGCATGCCATGTGGCTTGTGGTTTTGTGGCACACTTTGTTTGGCCGCATGGAGTTCAGATCGTTGATGCGGTGGCCTAACATAAATATATTTTATCTTTATAAGTTAGGATATTTCTGTTGTCTGTTAAACAAGAGAGCGAAAGGAAGCTAAAAAGCGGTTGTATCGGTGGATGTGATGAAACTCCTAAAAATAAAGGATTTGAGTGCTCCCATATCGCGGGTTTCCAACACAAGGAAGGCATGCCTTTGGTATAGGAAACGGTCTCGGAAAAAGAAAAACTAAATGACGAGTATCCCGATCAGACCGATACAACCAATGCAAAGATACTACTTAATTCCGTAACACGGCAATATGACTTATTTTTTTTCAAAAAAAAATTCTGTTTTGTATTAAACAAGCCTTTACAGGCCTTTTTATATCTTTATTCATTTAATTTTTAATTTATGTTTAACTCTAATTTTTTCAGAAGACCGGTTTTCGTGTTCCGTCAGTTCGACGGCAAGGGCTACTCTGCCTTTTGCAGTATGAAGAAGGAAATCCGTATCGGGGTGCTTGCCATAGGCACTTTGGCTATGGCACACAATGACGCACTTGCAACCCGTACAGACTCTCTTGGTGCTGCAGTAGACAAAGAGCCTGTTGCTGAAATTAGTCTTGATGAGGCACTCGTTACCGGTACACAGCTCCCGATGTCTGCAAAGAATGCGTGGAGCAAGATTGTCGTGATTACACGACAGGATATTGAACGAGCGAAATGCCAAACGATCAATGATGTGCTGAAGCTTTGTCCCGAAGTCGATGTGCGGCAGCGGGGGGCTTATGGTGTACAAACCGACATTTCGCTTGGAGGAGGAACTTTTGATCAGGTTTCGTTTCTTCTTAACGGCATTAATATCAACAATCCGCAAACCGGTCATTTAAGTGCGGACTTTCCTGTCGCAATATCAGATATTGAACGAATAGAAGTACTTAATGGAGCTTCCGCACGTACTTTTGGCAGTCAGGCCCTTAATGGAATAATAAATATTATTACCCGCACCGAACCATCAACAAGCGTAGGGCTGCACGCAGAGGCTGGTTCTTATGGGACAATGGGAATTGGGGCAAATGCAAATCTTGCTGCAAAGGGAATGGGAAATCGTATCTCCACAGATTATTTTCAGACAGACGGTGCAGTGGCAAACAGCAGTTTTGGCAGAAACCGAGTTTTCTATCAGGGCAGGTATGCTGACGATTATACCAGAATAAACTGGTTTGCGGGCTACAGTGGCCAGCGGTATGGTGCCAACACCTTTTATTCTGCAAAATTCCCCAACCAATGGGAAGAGGGGCAGAGGTATTTTGCCGCAGTCTCTGGAGAATCTGTTCTTGGAAAAATAAAACTTCAGCCCTCGGCCTCCTTTATGAGAAACTATGACCACTTTCAGTTGATTCGTCATTCTTCTACAGGCGAAAATTATCATCGCACGGATGTCAGCACACTCAAGGTGAGCGGAACAGGAAGCTGGCTGCTTGGTAGAACTGCCTTGGGGGCAGAAATCAGACATGAGGGGATTTTATCCACAAACCTCGGTAGACCTCTTAATGAAAGCCAATATGTCAAAATAAAGCACAAGTCTGGCCTCTACTACAATCACCGTGACAACAGAACTAATGTAAGTGCCTTTGCCGAACATGTGGTGTCGCTACGCAATGTTGTTGCCAATGTGGGCGTGATGCTTAACCGCAATTCCGCCGTAGATGATAGATACCACGTGTATCCTGGTGTAGATTTAAGCTACCGGGTGTATGACGAACTCAAGCTTTTCTGCTCGTGGAACATGTCTATGCGCATGCCTACCTTTACAGACCTGTATTACAAGTCACCGACACAAGAAGGAAACATAGGGCTGAAACCAGAAAAGTTGTCAACATGCAAGTTGGGATTGGATTACTCCGGCAGACTGGCGGCCATAAACATTTATGGCATCTACAGGAGGGGCAGCCATATGATAGACTGGATAATGTATAACCAGGACGATATATATCATTCCGCTGCATTCAAACTGGACAATTGGCAGCTTGTTGTTAATGCCAGTCTTAATCTTGGCAAATTGTTTCCCACACAGCCTGTGTTTAAGTCCTTGAGCCTGTCGTACATGTATAACGTGCAGAAGAGACACGACAATACCGAAGTGTTTCAGTCAAACTATGCTCTCGACTATTTGCGCAATAAGATTACAGCGTCTCTGGAGCATAATATCTACCGCAACTTGTCTGCTGTGTGGTTTCTGCGATGGCAGGAACGCAAAGGATCGTATCTTGCCTATACCGATGGCAATGCTTACAAATGCGCCTACAGGCCTTACACAATTCTTGATTTAAAGGTCAGCTGGACAGAGTCCGTGTATAACGTATATGCATCGCTTGAGAATTTGCTTGCACGCAAGTATTACGATTTGGGTTCAGTACCCCAACCACGTTTTACTTTTCTTATAGGTGCAGCCTACAAGTTTAACATCAAGACCAATCGTGACAAGACGTTGACTGACTGAACACGGCTGACCCCGTAATTATTCCAAATCTGCGTAAGAAAACTTGCGCAGATTTTTTTGTATCTGTGCGTCTTAACGTTGCTACTTCGGCGGAAATGTGTTTCCATTTCGGCCGAAACGGAACTCCACTTCGGC
>ENA-ORPK01000208-ORPK01000208.1-human-gut-metagenome-genome-assembly--contig:-NODE-208-length-57300-cov-6.656546_pt1 | contig 57300 bp, 52 predicted proteins | sample MGYA00242139_ERZ509068 | MGnify/ENA primary metagenome ERZ509068 (study PRJEB26280, sample SAMEA2338687) | human gut metagenome | biome: human gut; feature: human-associated habitat; material: faeces...
CCGCTGCTTTTTCAGGTTGTAACAACAGCTTAATATCTTCACCCGAAAACCAGGCACTACAGATATCAAAGCAAAGAAAACTATAATCAATACGATAAATTAAAACCCAAACAAATCAAGCCAAGAATAGTCCTTAAAAAGAGGATTATGCCCGACAGCCTTAAACGGATATTTGTCTTCTTGTCCCTCAATTCCCGGCAGATCGTGGGCAAGCAAAGTAAACTCTTTGTTTGTTATTATGAACGTGTCATACGTCTGTATGTATGTATCATAAGGAATTAGGGTGCCGCAGTTCGTTGTGTCAAATGTCAGCTCCAATCTGAACGGCTCACTGCAAGCTTTTTCAATATAATCTATCGTTAATAATCCCTGCGTATAGGCATATTGTCTATAATAAACCGAATTATTATAACAATTCATCAAACGAATCAGTCGCTTATCTTTAAGGTCGACCGGAATTTCCTTGCCATCCTTATAAAGCGTTGCGGTTAGCGGCACGTTATGAAGATTCGGATATGTCTCGTAGCGGTCGGCAGGCAAAGAGGAGATGACTGATTTCATCTTTGAGTCCGCAAGCGGCTTTTCTCCCTCTTTAACAGCAAAAAACGGCGATGAAGAAAAACTCGGATTACGCATTGCTTCGCGCTCCTCCGAAGTATATTCGCGAGGGGGAGCTTCTTTATGCTTGCACGAAGCGATAACCGATAAAAAAGTTAATATCAACGCAAATGATAAAAGCAAAGAGATAATTTTTTTCATATTGTTCCTCCAATTATTTATTATATTTTCAACATCATAAGCCTTAGGCCGTTTATTATTTTATATTTTTCATTATATCAAAATTAAAAATGCTTGATTTTCAAGAATTTTTCACGCGTCAAGCACGATTTTAATTATGTTTCTTTATATATTTCGTCGCCGTGTTTATCCAATTCAGCGTTTTCTTCGCAATAAAAATCATATTCATAAAACAATGCTTCTTTTATCGCTTCCAAATTATCATAAATACTTGTTCCAACGCTTTCCCAATTTCCCGTATTATAATCATATTCTTGAACATTCAGCCTGAATGTGTCCCCTTGCTTCAAGATCAGTGCTCGATCGGTATTTGCAAAATCAAACCATACATAATCATAATCACCGGGCTCAATTCCTGAATATTTATCGGCCTCCCATTGAGCAAGGATCTCTTTGTCTTGAGCAAGGATCTCTTTGTCTCGATTCTTGCTAATTCTAAAACACAAATAAAGAAACAGAGATATTAAACCAATAATAACTATCTCTTCAATTAAAAAGATAAAAAACAGATGCCAATCACGCTGTGAAAATTCAGAGAATGGCTTATCTCCCGTCCAACTGTCCGTGCGATAAATATTGCCGATCAACAAAATTGAACAAATTAAAATAATAATCACATAAATCCAATATCGTTTTGGATATGGAAATCGCTTGCCCATTTCATCACCGCCCCTCTTTATTGTATCATTAAATCATCATTTTTTCAACTATTTCTTAAAAGTCGCAGGTTCGAGTCTCTGATGTCGGTATTTCACAGCCATAAAAATGAAAGATATTTTTTACCTCTAAAAAACGAAAAAGCCCTTGAAAATCAAGGGCTTTTAGGTCGATAGCCATTTCGTCTATCATATATGGCTCCCCGTTTTCTGCCAATTCCGAAAGAATACCCGAAGCTTCAAGCTCGGCGAATGTGACTGTCTTTGTCCCGTTTTGATAGTTGAACGTGATGACGATCTTATCGTCGTATAGGAATATGCGGTTGATAAAGGTTTCAATAAATCTTCTGCGGTGTTCAAAGTTGTTGGTATCAAAGGTGCGGAAATGATAGAGATAACAGCAGACTTGGTCGCGTGTCAGCTTCGGCTTGGCGATTTCCTCTTTGGCGATCTGCACCTCAATCTCGGATTTCCGTGCTTCAAGCTCATCCATTCGCTTCTTAGTCGCATCGTTGCAGATGCCCATTTGAATGGCATTTACAAGATTGTCGATACCCGTATTGATTTCCGCAAGCTGCTGTTGCAGATACGGCAAGGTCGTGTTTGCCCTTCCCTGCAAGTCCATCACAAGGTCGGCAAGGGTGTTGACCGTTTCATCATCATGGATAAGCCGTTTGATCTGCTCGACCACCAAATCTTCAATCCATTCCTTGCGTACCGTCTTTTTGTCGCAACCGAGTTTGCGTTTGACACCCGAGCATTTATAATAGCGATACACAGAAATATCCCTGCGTTTTCCGCTCTCCCCTGCCATCATGCGTTGGCATTTGCCGCAGAACAGTTTGGTCGAAAGCAGATATTCTTCCTCCGCTTTATGTCTTGCCGGTGCTTTGCGATTGCTTTCCATTCTCTTCTGCACAAGGTCAAACAAGTCTTGCGGAACAATGGCAGGTATACCGCCGGGGGTTACGATGTCTCGGAAGCGATACTCACCAATATACCGTCTGTTTCTGAGAATACCGCCGATGACATTCTCGGAGATCTCCCTGCCCTTACGGTTATAGATGCCGCGGCTCTTAAGGTTGGTGGCGATCTGTTCCATCGTTTTGCCGTCAAGGTACATTTCAAAGATTTCGATAATGATGGGCGCATACATCGGATCGATTTGATAGTGCTTATCCTCTGTTGCCACATAGCCGAGGGGAACCGTTCCGTTGACCTTGCAGGCAAGAGCGTTTTCGGTCATGCCTCGCAAAGTTTTCTCTGCAAGTTCTACCGAATAATACTCCGCCATACCTTCAAGCAGTGCTTCCAAAAGGATGCCCTCGGCTCCCTCGGAGATTGCCTCGGTGATGGACACGAGCTTGACGCCATTCTTGCGAAGCGTTCGCTTATAATACGCCGAGTCGTAACGGTCACGGGCAAAGCGGTCAAGCTTCCAAACAAGGACAACTTCAAAGGCTTTACTGCCGCTATCCTTGATCATCCGCTGAAATTCGGGGCGGTTGTCGGTCTTTGCCGACATAGCACGGTCAATATAGCAATCCACAATATCAATGCCGTTTTGTTCGGCAAATGCACGGCACTCTCGTATCTGGCCGTCAATGCTTTCCTCTCGCTGATTATCCGAGGAATAGCGTGCGTAAATAACACCTTTCATGTTCCACCTCCTTCGTTATGCGACATCGTTTTTGCTCTTCTTTTCTTCTTGTTCACGCTTCCACTGCTCGTAGATCTGCTTGCCCTCTTCGGTTTCAAAAAAGGCAATGATGTCGGGCATAAGTGCCTGGGCAATGACTTCGCCTTCGCTTGGCGGAAGCCCCCAAGAACCGCGCTTGTTGTTCAGTGCCTTGACAATTCTTCTGCCCAATTCTTCAAGACCGTCAAGCCATTCCTGCGGAACAGTGCCGCATTTATTGCTTGATAATACTTCAATCACTCGCTTGCCGAGTTCTTTCAACGTCATTCGCTTCACTCCTCTCCATGTGCTTTTTCATCGGGAGCAGCTTCACATCATTCGACTCGATGACCTCAAGCGGATGATGAATTGCTTCCATCATTTCTTCAATTGCGCTATCGATATTTTGAATGGTAAACCAGATCTCGTCAATGGGAAGCTCGCACGTCAGCTTGATTTCTGCGGTCAATGCTTCAAGATTCTTGTTCAGCTTTATGAGCTGCCCCAGCATACCGGCATACTTTTCTTTCGGAAGTTTTGCCGAACGCAAGCCCCAAAGCAATAATCTCATATAGTATGTCGGTGTGCACTCGCACATAGCGGCGCAGGCTTTCAGTTTCTCTTTTTCGCTGTCGGACAGACGCATTTCAAATCTGTTTTGCTTGATTTCTTTCTTCATTCTGCTCCTTTATTGTCGTGCAATCGGGGGTATGGGGCGCTCCCCATGAAGTCCCGATTTTGCGTGAACTTTGACCGTGTACGGACAAAGGATACACAAAATCTATGCTCGCTACGAAGAATAGACAAAAATGCTTTTTGTCTGTACGGACGCATCAAAGTTGCTTGATAACCTGCGTTGCTACGCCTTGTATCTGCACATTGCGTTCAATACGATCTTCGTAATCGGGGTTCTCGGCGTGAAGCAGATATGCTTTCTTGTCGGGAAGATAAGTTATCGTTTTAAGCAGCGTTTCAGTTCCGTTGACAAGGACAACCGCATAGTCTCCGTCCCTGCAAGTGTTCTGCTCGCGCACGATAACAAGATCGCCATCATCCACGCCGATGCCCGTCATCGAGTCACCTTTGGCGGTAAGAATGAAAAATTTTCCGTCACCAACAAGCGCGGTGGGGAGAGGAATGATTTCGGCTTCATCCACATTCGGCTCACTCGGCAAACCGCAAGAGACGGTACTCTCGTAGCGAAGGGCAGGCGTTGTCTCGGTCAGTCCCTTTGACAAAGTCGTGCCGATGCTACGCCGACCGTTGTACTCTATCTCGCCGTTCTCTTTCATGTCGGTGAGATACCTTTGCACCGCCGTTTTGGAAATGCCCGTCCCCGCCGCGATCTCACGTACTGTCGGGGACGTATGGTTCTCCATAAAGTATTCATCTATAAACAGACGTATCGCCTCTGCCCTCTCGGGACTCCACTTTGCCATCTTGCGTGCCTCCGTTATGTATCGGTACATTTGTACCGTATTGTAATTATAGCATACAAGAGATAGTTTGTCAATAGGTTTCACAAAATTTTCACGACGATAAAACGAGGTCGCACTTTTCGTGTGGCCTCGTTTTCTAAAGTTAATGCTAAGTAAATTCAAACTGTTAAACTCTCTAACAAAGAAATAAAACTTGGATAAAGCTCATCATCATTATTAATCGTCTGAAAATAGTTAATCAACAATTTACTCGACAAAGTTTCCGATTCCTCATCATCGCGTTCAAACAAATATCCACCTATTTCTTGTTCAATTGCATGAATAAAATCCGCAATGTTATTTTTGTTCATAAGGAACTGAACTCTTCGACTTGATTCAGCTGCGAAAGCGTCAAATTCTACATCCTTCAATTCAGGGCGCTGGGGCTTTTTTTGTGACAAAAATTTTGATTTCATATCCAAATATAAACATGATGTTACATTGGAAATGGAATTCTTTAGATTGTTACAATGATTTTCAATAAAGTGTTTTACATCTATATTTTGAGGAGTTATAGCTTCATCAACTGGATGGCTTAATGCATATGGAATTTGTTTTCTTATATAGGTATCTAATATATCCAAATCTGAAAACAATACGGACTCTATGCAATATCCATTATGTGTATGAATCTTTGCGGTTGATCCTAATGTAGGTTTTATTTGACGGGATATATAAGTTTCATTGGCAGCAATAGTTGAATAATCTTTGTCAAAAATCGAGTTAAATTTACAACCACTTACTGCTTGAGATAGCAGCTGTTTTCCAGCCATAATTTTTAATCTTAAATTATCTTTTCCTCTAATATACCAAAATGATACTTTATCAATATCATTTGTATAAGTAGAACCATTTCGCTTAAGAGCGTCACTCAACATTCTAATATATGAAATGTCATCTTCGCCTTCAACGAAACATACCGTTTTATATTTTTGCAGCTTTGTTAGACCAGTAACAATTCCCCCAAGAGCCATATGCAATGTATCTACATTATCAATCGCCAAGGGTTCGGCCACACCTGCGATCTTATTAGTTGAATTAATGAACAATATATGCTCCGGAGAAACATCTGAAACAAAATTATCGTTATGTGAAATAATGAATGTTTGGGTTGCGTCAATATTTTTCAGGCACGAAAGCAACCTACATTGTATTCTCGGACTAATGTGTGAATCGGGCTCATCTATCAACAAAATATTTATAGCATTATCCATAACTTCTATAGTTGAGAAAATCTCTGCTATTTGAAGAAAGCCGCTTCCCTGCAAATAAATATCTAACTTGTTTCCTTCTTTTTCAACAAGCAAATTTATATATTCTTTTTTCTCACGTTCGCTTTTTTTAGGCTGAACAAATTTAAATGTAATGTCTAAAACATCGCACATCCACTTTTCCAAATCCGAATCTTTTTCTAAACTTTGTATGATTTTGTTTCTAAGTACTTCATCTGATTTGCCTTTTTGGATCTTTTTGAGCACTTGTCCTTTATACATATATGGTTCTTTTCTTAAAATGTTAGAAACGGGAGATGTTTGATGAATAAAAATAAATTCATTGAGTTTTATATTTAACGCACTTAGTCGAGTTAATAATTTCTGAAATTCACTATTATTTGTTCTACTGATACGTACGTATGCATTCTTGATGTTTGGTTTAGCTAATGTGAAATCAAGCGTATACGTTTCAATTCTACCATTAATCTCTTCTGCAAAAACAACCGCAATCTTGCAAGATGTCTTGCCAGGAAATAATATATCCTCATCTTCGGATAAACGAATAAAATTTAAGTCTTCAAAATTTATGTATATATTGGTACTTGGACTATAAAAATCATTTCCTTTTGCTAAAATAGATAAGTCAAAACATTTTTTCCAAAGTTGGAGCGCTTCAAATATAGTAGACTTTCCTATGTTGTTTTCTCCAATAATGACATTGAATTTTTTGTCAAATTTTAAAGTTATATTTTCATATGATTTAAATGATTCGAGAATCAACGAAGATATGTACATAGTTGCAACTCCTTTGCTTGATCTGTTATGTTATTGTTCCATCCTTAATATGATACTGCTTTCCGTTAGCTTCGCAATATGCGATCACTTGCTCGACCAGCCCATTAAAATAAGCCTTGTAATCTTTATACTCAGACACTTTTTTGTTGTAATTCAAACGCCCGAAGATGATTTTATCACAAAAGCTAATAGCTTCAAGTATCTCGTTTAGGTCTTGTTCAATGAAGTTTGGCGTGGGGTATGGTTCGATGCTCACCCACGTTTTACATCTGGCATCATGCAGGGCACGGAGCGATGCTATACGATCTTGATAAGATGCGGTATTCGGCTCCATCTCTTTTCTAAAACCTTCATCAAGCGAAACCAATGTGATTCCATACTCGTTTTCGGGTGACAACTGTGCCAATTCTATTGGCAAAATTCCCTTGGTAAGTGCTGTGCATTTTATGCCTGCTCCATTCAGCTTTTTTATGATTTCTATGCTCATACGGGATACTTCATCATATCCGTACATAAACGGATCAGTTGAAAAGCAGAGTTGCACCGATTCGATTTTATCTTTCAGTTTTGGAATTTCTTTATCTAATATTTCAAGAGCATTTTCTGCAAGCTTCGGAACGCACCATTCTTCATATGTTTTCGCAGTGCCGAACCGCTTTGCCATCATCATTGCATAACAAGGAAATTTACATCCGTGAGCACAGCCTTGAACGTGATTAATAGTATAGTCTCCGTATTCAACACCCGTTTTATAGAGCATTGTTTTTCGTTTTATCTTTTCCATATAAGGTGCTCCAATACCACGTTATTTTTGAATGGTGTGACTTGGGAAAACAACCATTCCTTTAGTTATTTTAACACCCAAGAATCCTAATTCTTTCTTGATCTCATTCTTAAACCCGTCACTTGGGAAAACAGGATGCACATCTAAAGCTTTGCAAACCTCATCCCAAGAAACAGTTCCCATATGGCTATATTCATCGCATATATATTTGGCAATGTCCTGCACATAATAACACTGCTCATCGGTATCTGTTTCAAAGTTACCAAAATCGTCAAAATCAAGCCTTAATTGATTTTGTGCATTATGGGTATCCTTTAAGTGAAGATTTCCCACCAAAGGTTTGCCAAGCTACTTTTTTGTATAACTTAATACCTTCAACACTTGCGCTACAATGAATTAAGCTATATAATTTACCATTAGTTCGGCTAAAGAAAGCAAACGGAGAGATGTGATAAGAATCTTTATGTACGTTGCTTTTGATAATCGAAACAACAATTTTGTCAAGATCTTCTTTACTTGCATTGATTAGAGACTCAACGCTCGTTTGATATGTTTCTTCGTAACGATCAGCAGCCCCGCTTTTCTTTGCTTGAGAGATACCACGCACAGTATCAGAGGACATATGGTTAATAATAACCTCTCCCCAACGATTCAAATAAGGTGTAATGGCATCCCAATCTATAGAGGCGTTATACGGATCGTACAGGAGCAACGTATGATAGCTATTCTTATACGAATTCAAATCCAACTCACGAAGGAAAGCATTGCAATCTTGATTTTGGTAGTAAACCTCAACGTGATCAAGCTGCAAATTTTCAATTTCTGATTTGAGATGTTCAACTCTCGCTGATTCCAAGTCATTGAAAATCAAAATTGCTTTTTTATCGGGATACTTGGCAAAAACATTATTAAGGCACTGTGCCACACGTAATGCTGTGCCCTCTACACGATTACCTTGGATATCCTTATACACTCCGCTGTTAGACATACAATCTATAAAGATAACACCGCTTGCGGGGGCATATCCGGGATTGCCATGATAGTTGAGAATTTTATAAGCCCATGCCTCCGCATACTTTTCTATCAGCTCAAACTTTTTAATAGTATGCGGCTTTGCTTCGGTTATAACTTCAACCTTTTTAGTTCTTGCCAATTATCTCACCTCCAAAGAGAAAAATTACATAAAGAATCCGTCCGTATCAAAGATATGGTCAAGCTCGTCGTTATTAATTGCTCTTGAAACCTTATCTCTAACGGCACTCATAGACATATCAAGTCGCTTAATTCTGTCCTTACCCGAGATGTCTTTAGCCATACGGATAAGCTGAATACGACCAACGCCGGGGTTTTGACGCGCGTATTCTGCAAAACCCTTTGCCTTACCGAGATTGTCAATATACTCGGGATTATGAGGCTCGAGTATATCAATGACATACCCCGAAATTGCATCTTTGCGAACAATAATAAAGTCGGGATATGCAGGTTTGGTTTCGTTGTCCATCTCGTAAGGAATGCAGAGCGACCACGATTTTCTTGGCGGATTGCGCAGCCAACAAACAAAATCGGGGTTCTTTTCTTCTTCAGCGATAACGCCTTCTTCCCAACTGTTCAATTTCATTACGGCTGTCCCGGTATTCGCGTTAACGAACAAGTGATCGCTATATTTCTTTCCACCATCCTCATGAGCAACTTGAATGGTTTCGGGCAAACGGAAGTTGTGCTTACTTACAATATCACCATCCGAAACAATGCTATCATACTGTCTGCGGAAACGGTCGGAATCAATTCTCGCGATATATCTGCGATAGTTATCGTTAAGGGAGTGGAATTTAGTTTCTGCGTATGCGTGCAAATTTTTGATGCATTCATCATCCGCTGCAAAGATAATCACGTCGATCTTGTAAGCATTAGGCGCGTCTGCATCAAAATATTGACGCCCATACTCGTTTGCTACACCCTCACTTCCAAGCTTGGTTTCGGCAAGACGAAATTGACGGTCAATATCGGTATCGGTAGTAGTAAACAAGTCGTGAATCGAATAGTTATCAACCGTTTCACCAAATACGTCAAATATCTGTGTAGAAAGCTTAAATTGCTGAACCATATCCGCCAGCTCATCGTATCTCCCCGCTGACTTTAAGGTTTCAGTATGGTCGTGAATCATGCGAACGATGTCTGCGACAACCTCTTTGGATGCCGTTTTACATAGCTCGGTCTGCGTGAGCAAACGAGCCATCTTATAAAGCGATGCGAGATAGTTGGAAATTCTTACACTTCTTACATCATAGGTTAAAAGGCCATAATCGTTGATAAACTTCATTACTGCCTCACGGTCAAAGGTATCTACAAATTCTTCAACATCTACAGCAGGTGCTTGTTCGGTAGTTACAGGAGCTTGATTAGTATTAACTGTACAAGAAGGTATGTTCTCCGTATTTGTATGTATTGGAGTGGCTGCGGGCGTGTTATTCACAATCGGTGCCGACGATACGGCAGTAGAATCAACGCTCACAGACGTTGCAGGGGACTCACTTGTGATAGACGAAACTTCTTCAGATACCGGTGCATCGAATAATGTCATCTGCCCTGGAATACTATGATTCGTAGGTGTACGCTGTCTTGTGGGTCTGATGGTCAGAGTTTCATAGACGCTTTCTTCAAGAAACTCGCCAACAATATCAGTCGGAATATTTCCGCCCTCCGTGCTCTGCAATTCCTCAACGACATTTTTAACGGTTTCTGCATCAAAGTATGGCAGATAGAGGTGCACGTCATTGAGAACCTCATCAACCAAAATTCTCGCTTGCATAGGAGTCCGCACCATACGACCGAGCAACTGCGCAATATATGTGGCATCCTTTGCATGACGGAAGGACATCATTGTTTCTGCTCTCGGGCAATCCCATCCAGTAGAAAGATTTTCTTTGAAGAAAACCACCTTGATATTTCTATTATCGGCAATGCGAGAAGGTTCTTCATAACACACATTCAAGCCGTTTACGGTAATAGACGCAGATGTCTGTCCAAACGTGTGTACAACCTCGCCCTCTGAGAAATGGAATCCCGTCCTTTCTTCGATCTTGCAAAGGCAATCGTCAAGATCGGTATCGGATACACGGTCTCCGGTACTGCTCAATACTTGAACGACAAAAATTGGGTTGACATAGGAATAGTGCTGTTCTCGGCAATACTGTGTCCAGTGATCCCACTTTTCCTTCCAATTATCTGCCGCAGCCTGAAGAACTGCCATATCTTTATTGAGAGAGCTTTCCTCGGGATACGTAATTACAATTCTGTCTTTCAAAAGCCCCGAAGCACGAACCTCATCTGCCGTTACCACAACCTTATGTATCGTAGATGACGTTCCCTCAACGAGTCGGTTAAAGCGCTCAGAAGTAGCCGACATACCGATAACAACAGGCATAGGAGGGAGCTTGTCCTCAGAACTACCTTTAAGGAACTTCTGCATAATCGTAGTTGCGCGACTTGCTTCACGACCTTGCATACCTCGGTGTGCCTCATCAATGATAAGATATAGGTGATCACTCTTTTCACGCGCCGTATTGGCAAGCGTTTCCCAAATCGTATATTGTCTTGTGTCACTGTGCTTGGTTAAGTTTGAACTTTTTCCGAGCTTCTGTGTGTTGAGAAAATAAATGTGTCCGTCATCCAGCACCTCGCGGTCAAAGGTTTCCTCTGTGATGGTAACGCACTGATCAAGACGGATCTTATCTGCCTTCAGATCTATTTTCTGCTTGGACTGTTCGTTGAGTTGTGGGGAGTCGGAAAGCCAAACAAAGATGGCGTTCTGCTGATCAGGATAACTGTCATCACCAAAATAAATAGACTCTATCAAAGATGCCATAATAATGGTTTTACCTGCACCAGTAGGTGCAGTAAAGGAAACAACCTGCGGAGAGTGCGTGCGATGATAGCTGCCGAGAGCTTCTGCACTCTGCATTCTCAGTCCCGCAAGAGCCTTTTCCTGAAAAGAAAATAATTCAACTTTCATATGTTGTTACCTCCCGGTATTTATACGGAAATTATCGAGGTAATCTCTGTACAACTGATATGTATTTTTGTCATTAAATGCCGCAATCATCTCACGATATCCCGGCTCAGAGTCAGTCACGATATAGATTGTTTCAATTTCGGGATGTTCAGCAATCTGCTTTTCAAATGCCCTATAGGACATTTCATCCACTAAGACCGCAAACTTATTTTCGGAAAGAATCAGCATGTCGGAAATATCCTCGCTGACAGTAGGACATTTGCCGTGTGCACCGGCTTTCATCCACAGCGTCGGCAGCATTTCCTTGAACTGCCTGCCCAAGGCGACAGCGTTTTTGTCAAGGAAGCCGAGCTTGAAGAATGCGGCATTCGCCTTGAAGCCGTCCGCCATCGGGATATCGCTGCCGATATAATTGCCCTTCAGCGGCTCGCCCTTGATGTTTTCACCCTTGATGGAGCAAACGGTTCGAGGCCATGTAACATAATGAGCAATACCGAGTGCTTCCCATTCAGGGCCACCGGGTTTCAGCCCTTTTGCAGCCATTTCTTTTGATTCGGTATCAGAAACTTCGTTATTTGTGACGAGAATGCAACGACGTTTGCCCCCGTCTTCGGCATTGAGGAGATTCACAGCGTGCATGGTCGTACCACTGCCAGCAAAGAAGTCAACGATGAGGGCATTGGGTTTGTTTTTAACAATAAACTGAACGGAGTCATGCACAGCATACAGTGATTTTGGAAAGCTAAATCTGCTAGAAGATAGAATTTCTTTCAACATACCAGTGCCCTTTTCACCTGCCGCATGTGAGGTTTGATTCCAAACAGTAAGGGGTCTAATATTTGCTTCTGCAACACGTTCAAGAATTAGTGCACCATCTGCATCTCGACCAATTACATTATAATCACCGTTTTCATACTCTTTGATTATTCCTGAACTCATATAGTACCCGACTCTTTTTACGCCATCCCACTTACCAAATTTAACAAATCCTTTTTCCCAGTACTCTTTAAATGTCGATGGCTGTAGCCCCCAAGTTAACTCAGAACCATCCTGACCAATAGGCCACATAATAACTTCGTTGTTTTCTGCGACAATAGAGTTTCTGTCAACTGATAGTTCGGGTGAGTTACCAATCCTCAATAATTTTCCGGTTTTTTTGTCAAAATATAGGGGATAAAATAGATTGGGGCGGTCTATCCTTCTTCCGTGGTTACTTGCTTGTCGTAATAATCCCTTCCAACGGATATCTTTCTTTGAAAAATCGCCATCAACAATCATTGTTTTCCCTATTGAATTTATCGCGCCATTTCCAACGAGTACATAAAAAATATACTCTTCACACCTAGAAAACTCTCTATCTCTTCTATTTCCAGATGGCTTTATCACAGAGGAAATCATCTGCATTCTCGCCTCAGGGAACATTTCCTCCAGCAAGCAGCCAAGATGCAGATATTCCTTTTCGTCAATGGTAACAATAAGCACAGAGTCCCTCGGATTTAGCAGCTTTTTGGCAATCTTCAAGCGTTTCTGCATCATAGACAGCCACTTGCTGTGGCGGTACTGGTCGTTATTGTCCACATAGTCGTTATTGTATTTCCAGTCTCTTGCGCCCGTATTATACGGAGGATCGATATAGATACAATCCACCTTGCCGGCATAGAGATATTCGAGAAGCTGAAGTGCATGGTAGTTGTCCGCCTCGATCAGTGTGTGCCACAGGTCGCTGTCCGGTGCGTTGCAGACCGTGTCGATGGGCTTGAGATAGGGGTAAATGGGCTCGCCGAACTCAGCCACAGTCACAAGCTCATCCACCTTAAATGTCGTGAGCTCATCAACATCCTTTTTCTTGCACTCAGCCTCGTCCCCCTTGATATTCAGAACCCTGTAAGCCTCACTCACCTTACCGGTTTTGAGCGCGACAAGAGCACCTTTCTTAACCGGAATATCGTAAAGCGGTGTGCATTCGGGCAGATGCTCCTCGAACACGAGTCCGAACTTTTTCTGTTTATTCATTCGGTCAACTTCGGCTTGGATTCTCGCACGTAGTTCCGGATTTTCTATTTGGGCGATTAAATCGTTAATTGCTGCCATTTGTGTTCTCCTTAATCATACGCTTGCAACGAACTTTTCCTCTACGCTTTCAAGGAATCTATCACGAGCCATTTCCCAAGAATTTGATGAAATTGGATCCAAAGAAAACATTCTCTCAAGTTGTTCCTTGAATGTATTGAGTCGGTACTTATCATTGATTCTAAACCAAGTAGGCTGTTTATCAAGTAATCCTCTGATTTTGTTACAATCAAAAGAAGGTGCAAGAATTTCTTGGTACTTCTTTTTCAATGCCCAAATAGCACCCGCTTCATTTAAGCAAGCTTGACTTTCAAAATAATTATCGGTATACCACATAATATAAAGAGTGTGTCTATCGGTATTTATTTGATTTCTAATTTCATCTAAATTCCGCTCGCCATTCGGCACATATCCTTCCGGATGTGATGTGCAGAAAATAATACTTTCTTTCTGTGTTGCAGTCGGTCGAGGAATTCCTATCGCGTGCAATAATTCTACAAATGCCTCTACCTCTTTTTTATCCTTTTCCCTATGACTTATAAAAATCTTTTCATAGCTTTCAGGACACATTGCATCCTTAAGCGCAACTACTGCTTTTCTGATATTAACAGTTTCCGCCATATCCACAAAATACGAAGAAGATTCGTAATAATAAAAACCCAACAGATTATAAGCGGCAGGGTACTGTGCTTTAACATCATACTTTCTGCAAAAATCAGACAACGCTTGTTTGTATGATATGTATTCATTGTTTCCGGGACGAATAGTTGAGTTTCTTTGAATGTACTCGATCATTCTATCAACCAAATGCAAGATGTTATTTATCTCTATTAATTTATTATCCATAACACATCTCCTACATTATCAGTTTTTATCTTCCGCTTGTCCACTTTTTACCCACTCGTCAATTTCGCTCGTCTTGAACATCCAATTACGTCCAACCTTATGAGCAGGCATATTCTTTTTGGTTATCCAAGCCAACATTGTATCGCGGCTAATCCCAAGATAAGTGCAAATTTCCTTGGTGGAATACCAGCGATCCGGCATATCAATCTTATCAGACATTTTCATATCTCCTTGTAGATAAAATTACTCATAATATATTGTAGCATAAAATTTTGAAATTTTCAATAGGTGTTTGCCGATTTGTGTCGGATTATTTATGATTTGCTTTGATTCGCCACTGATAAAGATACTGCCCACAAACTTCGATAGGTTTGTGGGCAGTAAAAAATATTAGTTATGTAAAGTTTCAATTGCAATCTGCATTCCAAGCTTGAAAGCATACTCAAAGATAGCCGCTTCACCAAGACTCATATACTCACTCCAACAATCGTGGAATTTTTCGAAGATCTCTTTCTGCTCATCGGTGAAACTTTTTTCCAAGTCCTCGTGGTGACGTGACATATAGCCGAGCAGCTCTTTCATTTCCTTGGAGTTAGTTCTGCTATCCTCTTGGGGTATGATGTTACCGTACCAAAGTTCTTGAATGATAGAGTTCATTTGTAAATGAACTCCTGCAAAACGATTTCCTCGGCGCTTGCCTTGATGTTATTCATCTCGGCAATCCATTGGAGTGGGCTGTGAGCCTTCAGCGCTTCGTCTATGCCACGTTCTTGGGCGAGACCAGGAATTATGTCATCGAGCAATTCATGAGCTTGAATATCAATGGCGTGTAGATATTCGTTTAATCGTCCTTCGGTGAGCAGGGTGGTGTAAGTTCCGCGACGATACTTTTTCATAAAGTCAAGTCGCAGATTGGCATACTTGCCAAGAGGATAATTGTTCTGTTCGGGAAGCTCAAGATTAGGATAACGGATTCCGTTACGTTCTATATAAGTAATGTTTTTCATAATAAATATCCTTTCGTTTTAGTTTTCGGCATCACGGTTACAAAAAGGATATTCGGTGGTGATCTTGCACGATGCCACAAGTAGTGGCGCGTCATGATAAATTACTGAAAAACAAAAGAAATCCGAAACTATCGCCGATAGGCTTTAGTTTCGGATTTCGTAAGTTTGGCGCAATGCTATAAAAGGGAAACCTCCTAACTATCAATAGATTTCCGCTCCAATTCACTTTACACTAACATAATACCACAAATTGTTGCGTTGTAAATACCTTTTGCAGAAATAAACCTAAATAATTTCCTCTCCCCTGAATCCACCTTTGAGAGTGACAACAATTCTCCCATCGTTTGAAACTGTGATACACTCCACCAAGCGGCGAACTGTAACATCATCATATTCAACGAAAGTGTCCTTGTCTGTTTGAGCAATGTAATTGAGTATTCGTTCCACTTCTCTATTCAGATCATCAGAAGAAGTTGCTTTTGCTTTTTCAGTAGAAAGCTGTTCACGTAGGGCGGCAATCTTATCGTTAATCTTTTTAATCTCAAGTTCGTATTTTTCCGCCTCTCCGCCTGTCGAATACAAGCGGTCTAACAAAATACTCATTTGATCGTAATAACTCTGAATTTGATTTTCGATAGCGTACACATCAAGCACAGAATCATTTCCGGTAAGAGCATATTGCAAATTGTTTCTTATCAGCTCCACAACCTCATCACGGTTACTCATCATTTTGGAAAGACAACGGCAGATTGCTGCATGAAGCTTCTTTTCCTCAACCCCTATCGAATCCTTGCAAATTTTTGTCCCGTGCTCAATACGATTTATACACCGCCAATAAACAATTCTTTGTCCGTTTTTCGTTTTTCCCTTTCTTTTATAATGCGCCCCGCAAGAACCGCAAACCAAGATATCAGACAAAGCGTATATCCCACTATGCTTACCGCGTTCGGTCAATGCAAAGTCGGATTTGCTTTTTTTACTACATCTTCTTGCCAATTCAACCTGCACAATATTGAATGTATCCCTATCAATAATCGGAGGGTGATTGTTTGACACCAGATACTTCGGCAATTCTCCGCGATTTACCTTTGCCTTCTTGTCAATACAGTTGCTGCGAAATGTTTTTTGTAAAAGAACATCACCAATATACTTTTCGTTTGTCAATATTCGCTGTATATGTTCCGGCTGCCATTGCAGTTTTCCTGAATAGGTTTTGACCTCTTCCGATCTAAGCCTGTCACAGATTTGCTTCATGCTATACCCGTCAATAAATAACTGACAGATCTTTTTAATAATCAACGCTTCTTCCTCAACAATTACCGGAATGCCATCGTCTCCCTTTCTATAGCCATAGCAATTAAAGTTTGTCATATAGGTGCCGCTTCTCATTCTCTGCTGAACACCCCACTTGACGTTGGCACTTATATTTTCACTCTCAGACTGTGCGATAACGCTGAACAAACCTATAAGCATTTCATTTTCTGCCTTGAGTGAATCGATAGCTTGTTCTTCAAAATAGACGCCGATTCCTTTTGCACGGAGCTTTCTTGTCCACATCAAACTATCTACGGTATTACGAGCAAAACGGGAAACCGATTTAGTAAGAATGAAATCGACCTTTCCTTTTTCGCAATCTCTCATTAAACGGAGAAAGTCTTTTCTCTTTGTAGTCGCAGTTCCCGTGATACCTTCATCAGCATATATTCCCGCAAAAGTCCAATTAGGATTTTTGGCTATTGCTTCCGTATAGTAGGCTATCTGAGCTTCATAACTGTTAAGCTGATCTTCAGAATCAGTAGACACACGGCAATATGCCGCTACTTTTTTCTTTACAAATTCGGTCGAGGTTCTTGAAAGAAGCGGATTAGCTTCTATCCTCGTAACAATTCGACTACTATTAGCTTGCATTTTCAGCCTCCGTATGCTTTGGGGTATTCGTCAGGGCAATGTCACCGATGAAATACACTGTAAATTCTCCCGTATGTCCCACGGTTATTTTCTTAACTGTTCTTTTTAGCAATGCCTCGTCAAGTTCACTCTGCTCGGGAAGCTGGGCATACTCCGAGGACAAGGCATTTAATACATGTTTGCCACCTCCCAATACACAACATTTGTATCGCTCGGAAGCGCAGTCGAGTATCATTGTGGCAGCTCGCTTGAAGTCAATTTCTGTTTGCTCAAGCAAGCGATTTACTTCATTGCTCTTTCGTATCACTTCAATACTTCCGATATATTCGGTATTATCTGCGGGAGCCGTTATTAGGTTTGGTTCCCGTATTGCTCTATTAAGCACCGATAAGATACTCTCACATATCGTTCTGTCATCAAGATAAACAGAGCATTTACACTTACCTTTACAAAGCCACTTTTCGCGGGTTCGCCATTTATTGATACGACTGAATGTCTCACCGCACTCAGCACAGTAAAGCATATTTTTAACAGTTGTCATCAAAGGAGTCAAAACTGCTTTTTTACCTCCCTTATCGGCTCGTATATTTTTCGCTAAGTTGAAATTGTTCGAATCAACGAGCCGAGGGAAGGCTTCATTACCAAGATACCTTTCATCTGCGAGGATACGGGAAACCATGTTTTTATTCCATACCTTTGTGTCCTCAAAGTATGTAGTCTCTTGTTCGGTCAGGACTTCGGCGATACCGAGCAGAGTTTTGCCGGAAAGATACATATTATAAATTGAAGAGATTATTTCGGCTTCACCGTTATTTACGACATATCTACCGCCCACAACTTCATATCCGAAAGGAATGCTTCTCGTCCTCATTTATATAACCTCCGTTATTTTTTCATTGAGCTTGATACCGCCTTTCAGTATATACGAAACGGTACCATCTTCCTCAACGATTATCTTTTCGATAGTAGCCCGAAAGATGTCTTCAGAAAAGTCGATCAGTGCCTTCGGGTTTTCTTCCAATTCTTCTTTCACATGAGAAAGGCTTTCAATAATGCTTTCTTCTTCGCAGTTCTGCAATAGCTTGAATCGGCGGCTTCTGAGTTCTGTTAACCTGCCCCGTAGTCTATTTGTCTGCTCTATAAAGGATATCTCATCAAGAATACCTTTACTGCGAAAGTTCTCAAATCGACTGTTTTGCTCGGAAAGTCTCAGTATCTCACTGTCAATCTGGTTGATTTCCGCATTACCTCTCGTTCTTTTGTTTTGTAATTCCGAAAAGTCAGCAATCGTCTTATCAAGGATTTCTTTTTCAAAAGTGCGCAATTTGTTATAGGCTCTTACAAATCCCCTCTTAACCGCTTCTTCGGTCAAGTTAGGAGAATCGCAGTCAAATCCGCTGTCGTTTTTTCTTGAACACTCCCAATAGATAATGCCGTTTTGAACCTTTCTTCTGTACGCCCAACCGCAATGACTGCATATGATCATCCGAGAAAACAAATGACTTTGCTGTTTGGTCTTTATCTTTTTCTGTCTTTCAGCCAATAATCGCTGCGCTGCATCAAAATCGTTCCGAGAAATAATTGCCTCATGCGTATTTGAAATATAGAACTTGTCTCTTTCACCTTTATTACGAATACAACGAAGCGGTAACATCGGCGGCGTATAGTGTTTTTGTGTTAAACTATCTCCGATATATTTCTCGTTTGTGAGGATATATCGAATAGCAGGGTTGTTCCATTGTCTGCCGTTACCCTCAATCGCTTCTCGGTTCAGCTTGGCGGAGATACTGTTTATACCAAGTCCCGATAAGTACATATTGAATATTTTGCGTACGATTTCAGCTTCTTCCGGAATGATTTCAAGATTTCCGTTTACAAGTCTATACCCGAAAGGAGCACAGTACGTTGTAAAGGTTCCGTTTTCCATCTTCATCCGGTAGGCACTTGACACACGAGCCGAGCCTGCGAGTGCTTCGCTCTGTGCAAAGGCACTCTTTACATACAGTACCATTTCCGAGTTCATCGTTTTGGTATCTATATTATCGTTTTCAAAAACGACTGTCGTACCGCAGTCCTTTAGTGCTCGGATGCTTTCAATACATTCAAGTGAATTTCGGGCAAATCGAGAAACGCTCTTGCAAAACACTCTGTCGATACGACCGAGCTTTGCATCGCTCAAAAGCCTCTTAAACTCTTCTCTCTTGGACATTGCTGTTCCGGTAATTCCTTCGTCTGCATATATGTCCACGAGGATCATATCTTCTCTTGAACCTATATAATCCGAGTAGTATTTGACTTGTGCGAGAAAAGAGTTCTCTTGGTCATCGGAGTCCGTTGAAACACGGCAATATGCTGCTGCTTTTATCTTTTGGTCCTCGGTAGACAGTTCCGAAGAAGGTCTTATTATTTGTACTGTTCTTTGGGCATTCATGGTCTCGCCTCCCCTCTCGCTGATATTTTACCGCTATGCGGTAAAACGGACAAATGTGCAAATGGGTTCGCCGTACATTTGACAAAGTCAGATAAATATGTAACGGCTACGGTTTTTCCGTAGCCGCAAGACAATATGTCCGTTACAATGCTACGGGTTTACACCCCATAGATTCTGCATTGCGGCGGTTCAGTCTTTCAAGAACTTCCCTGCTTGCAATTCCGTCTCTTAACATACGACGGATGATATCAAGGGAAGAAAGGTAAATCATCTGCTTTCTCAAATCTTCGCTCATTCATTCACCTCAAAACTATATTTCCGGTATTGGTAAGTTGTTCATCAGCATCTCCCAGGTCAAGGCTCACATGAATAGCCGCCCCTATCTCCTTCATTTTTTCTTTCGGCACTCTGCCGATCTTCCTGATAAGTCTCGACTTATCTATCGTTCGTATTTGTTCAAGCAAGGCGAGTGAGTTTTTCTCAAGCTCTGCGTTGTCAAGCGGCACATGGGTAGGCAAGGCTCGTTTCTTGAAAAATCGACTTGTTACCGCTGTCACGATAACTGTCGGACTGTAATGGTTTCCAACATCATTTTGAATGATGATCACAGGGCGTTTTCCGCCCTGCTCCGAACCCTTATACGGATTGAGGTTTGCGAGGTAGATATCCCCGCGATAAATCTTTTCGTCTTTCATTTTGAATAGACCTCCTATGTTCTGCCGATCATCTCGGCTATGTACGGGGACCGCCGCCAACAGTCCCCAAGGAGGTATCAATCATGGGTCGGCTCGCACAAGATATATGCGAGGTAGCCCAAGGTATCTTCATCAATGGGTTTGTGCTGATTCAGCATCATACAATAATGAAGGAAATAGTAAATTGCTTCGATGTCGTCTCTCACCTCGACTTTTACATAGCTTCCCGTTAAGGGATGATGGAACTCGCAAGGCTCTCGACGAAACCAATTTACAAGGTTGCTGTTTTGGTCTGCAAAGCAATCTTCAACTGCAAGGCAGATGTCGTCTGCCATCTTCAAATGTCGTTTGGATTCTCTGCTCCCATCCGGGGAAAAGCAAGCGAGATTGAGATGCGCATGAATGGTTTTAATGCAGAGTGTAAAATCTCTGAGGGACATTAACTCTCTACCGCCCTTACATTCGGCAAGGATTTCTCTTACTGTTCTTTTCATAAAACTCCTTTGTAGCTAAGTATTTTGAAAAGTTGAATAGCCACTCCTTTCGGACTTCTCATCGGGAAGTCAGCTTCCCTTCGGAATGTGGTAAATAGAATATGTATCGGGATCATTCGGGAAGCGACCGCTATGTCCAATGCGGTCTGCTTTTCATCCCGAACTCCGTAACACACTCTATTTGTCCTCGACACCCCGAGTGTGATCGGCATAAGCCGATATGGGAAGTCATCAAGCGGTCGTGGTGCCCTCATTGGTAAAATACCAATACCACAGCTCCATAGGAATTTCACCTCCCCCGGGTACTCCGCAGGCAGCGCCTTTCGGCTACTGAAGTATCATTGTCCCTTGTAAATGTCATCGCCCTAACCTACGGCATTTTGAGGTTTTACTTCGTATAAGTTTTATCGCTCGCTCTCTTTCGGGAGGTCATGGCGCACCTACGATCTCGGCTAACTCCGCTACTCACGGACATCTTACAAGTAATGTGCTGGATGAATGGCTATTCAATTGTCAAGGTTCATTGAGGACTTTTTTCTTCCCTCACTATTCCGACAAAACTAAGGTGAAATATAAGGTTTTTCAGAAAAGTTTTTCATATATTTTTTGGAATGCCCTTTTTGCGGTTTTAAATCGCTGTGCAATGGATGACTGTGATACGTTTTCAAGCTCCGCAATTTGGCTTTGTGTAAGTTCATCAAAAAATACCATTTTAAGTAGTTCTGCATGCCTGGGCTTCATTTGCTTCAATACAAACCGAACTTTTTCTTCACGATTCATATCTGGTTTCTCATCGTTCGCCTTGTACTGATCGTATGTGGCAAAGATCATTCCTTCATAGTCCATCTGATCCAACGAAACGCAATGTCGCTCGGTCGCACGGTGCAGTGCGCATTCCTTTCTCTGCTCGTATTGGATTGCTTCAGCAACTTCCTTTAAAACCTCGACATTTTGCTCTTTTCCCTGCCCGTCTGTAAAAACTACATTGTATTTCTTTTCAACAATGATTCTGTAATCGTTTCCGTTTTTCATTTTCGTAATCTCCTTGAATTTTTGATTTTTGAATTTGCGGTTGAAATCAAAAATCCCGAGATTACGGGTATCGTGCTATGTAGGTCTGCCACACGGACAACATAAAAAACGCTCCTTTCAGATTTCTCTGTCGGGAGCGTTTGATGTTCGGAAATCATCTGCAGATAAGCAAAAAGCCACCGACAGACAGACTGATCCCACAGTTATCCCATGGGATGTTCTATCTATCGGTGGCTTCTACATGCTTGGCTTTTGCCAACTGGCTTTGCACACCAATTTCAAGGCGAGACCTGCAAGCACGACTTAACTTAGCACTGTTTCAGCCAGGCATGATGCGTCGTTCGCCGTATTCAGTTTTCAAATAACACGCCGCCTTGGGGCAACGCACTATGTCAGGCGGACCGTTCCTTTCGGTATGGTAATCAGCAGCAAATCCTGACGACGGTTCTTGTAGCTGCGCACAAACATAGTCAGGCAGCGACCGCACTCGAATTCCGTCAGTCCCTCCCGTTGATATCCAACGCTGAGTGTTCCGCAGTTCGGACAGTACATTTGTTTCGGAATCCAGTAGGAATCATTTCTTTCGTTTTTCACAATATTTCTCCTTGCGCCGGTGGCAACAGATACAAATGTCTGCGTCATTCCGCAAAATTTATCCTTGCCTTCTTTCATAACAAACTTCTGCAATTTCTTTTTCTTTTTTCGTGAATTGACTTGACAGGCTGAGTGTTTCAGTGTATAATATAAGTGCAATAGTGAGTGGTTATGATGATATTATACACCCGCGCTTGCGGTTTGTCAATAGGTTTAGACGAAATTGCGGGTGTTTTTTGAAAGGAAATTACGATGAATTTTGCACAGCGGCTGAAAAATGCGAGAGAAAACGCACATATTCTGCAAAAAGAGCTTTCGGAGCGTAGTGGGGTAGCTCTCCGCACCATACAGAACTGGGAAACCGGGGTTCGCCGTCCCTCCAATATTGAAAGTGTAACCAAGGTTGCCAAGGTACTCGGGGTATCCACCTCCGAGCTGATCGATTCCGAGGAGGAATTCGTGATTTCGGCAAACGAAAAATACGGTCCCCGCGGAAAAAAAGGTGCGGAAACCGTATTGACCGAGGTGCGCTCCCTGTTTGCCGGCGGTGAGATGAGCGAAGAGGATATGGATACCTTCATGCAGGCGATACAGGATGCATATTGGAAAGTGAAAGCGGAGAATCGGGAAAAGTACACGACAAAGAAGAATAAGCAGCGACATTCGCAATGAGACAGATACGACATAACACAGGGGGATTTTCATGACACGAATAACCGACGCAGTCCGAACAGCCAACCGTATCATGCGGAAATATGATGAGCGTGACCCAGAGCGGATTGCCCATTACGCCGGTATTATGATCCTGCCTCAGCCGTTTGTAAAACAGAAGGGTGCATACACGGTCATGATGCGGAAACCGATTATTTTTATCAAGCGCGACCTGCATCCTGCGATGCGCTCCATTGTGCTTGCGCACGAGCTTGGGCATCATTTCCTGCACAGACAAGAGGCGATGCAAAGCGGAGGCTTCCATGAATTCAACCTGTTTGATATGCAAAACAATCAGATGGAATATGAGGCAAATGTGTTTGCCGCACAGTTGAAACTGCCGGATGAAGATGTTTTGGAGTGCGTTTACAACGGCTATGATCTTGCCGCAACCGCGCGGGCATTGCATTCGGACATCAACCTCGTGGCTCTGAAAATAGCAGAACTGAACCGGAGGGGTTATCAGCTCCGAGAACAGGAATATCGAAACAAATTCCTGAAATCATAAGGCGGGAGGAAATGAAAATGCTGATGAACAGCAATGAATATTTGCAAATCATAGAAACGATAAAAGGTCAGATCAAAGGAGCGCAGTATCAGGCGGCACTCAATGTGAACCGAGAACTGATTATGCTCTATTACCATATAGGCAAAGTGATAAACGAACACAAGACATGGGGGAGTAAATTCATAGAGAATCTTGCCGCCGATATCCGTATTTCTTTCCCGAATGTCAAGGGTTATTCCGTGCGCAACCTCAAATACATGGCAAAATTCGCGGAGACTTATCCTGATGAAGCATTTGTGCAGACGGTGTCTGCACAAATTCCGTGGTCGCATAATACCGTTATTTTGGACAAGGTAAAAGATGCAGATCAGCGTGTGTGGTACATCCAAAAGACAACCGAAAACGGTTGGTCACACAATGTCCTGATTCATCAGATCGAAAGCGGTTTGTATGAACGCCAAGTCCTTGCCGGAAAAATTGCAAATTTTGAAAATCGGCTGGCTTCGCCGCAAAGTGAGCTTGCCTTGCAGACTATGAAAGACCCGTATATTTTCGATTTTATTCCTTTCAGCGAGGATATGGTGGAGCGCGACATCGAAAATGCCCTGGTCAAAGACATCACCAAGCTGCTATTGGAACTTGGCACAGGCTTTGCGTTTCTCGGAAATCAGTACCACATCAATGTCGGCGGAGATGATTTTTACATCGACCTGTTGTTCTATAACCTCAACCTGCGGTGCTATGTGGTTATCGAACTGAAGACAGGTGAGTTCAAGCCGGAATACGCCGGGCAACTGAATTTCTATCTTTCTGCGGTTGACGGCATTCTCAAACGACCGGAGGACAATCCGTCCATCGGTTTGCTGCTCTGCAAGAGCAAAAACGACCTCGTTGCCGAATACGCGCTAAAGGATATGTCAAAGCCCATCGGAGTCAGCGAATATAAGATTACAAGCTGTCTGCCGGATGATCTCAGTAAACAGCTGCCGTCTGTTGAAGACATACAGAGAAGGATCAAGAGTTGATACCTTTGATTCCTGTCATAAAATCTTTCGATAACAAACACCCTGCAAGCACTGCGCTCTTGCAGGGTGTTCATTGTTTGTGGCGCCATGTCATTGTTGAACGCCTTTTTCGGAAGATTGCGAAAAAAGGACTATTCTCTTGGTAACTTCATCGGCAATCTTGACGCCATGATCTATATCTTACTGATCACAATAACCTCGTTAGTCGAAGTATTATATCCCATCGTTACAGGTCTGTCTTTGTATTCATCAACGTGAGGTGCCTTCCATCCCACATGAAAAACGCTCTTTGTGTCAATGGACAAAATATTATTTTCGACCTCAATTCTGATTGTAAAGAAAGCATTTGCACCAACAACATGTACTTCTCTTAAAACTGTCTCTGAAAAAGAATAATCCTCCGGTTTCTTAAACATTTTTTGTATTTTAAATAAGAAAAATTGGACAAATGAATATACAGAGCCAATATCAATAATGAATATTTCACTGCAATTCCCCGGTACTCCCACAGGGCGGAAACTATAACAATGTTCAGAAATATCAGCAAAAAGAAATATCCGATTGTCACTAACCGTAAGTCATGCTTGTAGCATCGAACTTCCACTGAGTTATTGGCCTGTAATATCTCGCCCGGCTTGTGGTTCAGGTGCATGGTATCGTTTGTCTTTGCTGTGTAATCCCGATAATACTTTTGGGACTGTGTCAACTGGTACGGAATCTCTCCGTTTGCCTGGCACATCTCACAACAAGAGATTCAGCGTGACGCCGCTTTTCTGCATTTCTCTGTGGACGTACTCATAGTCCGGCATTTTATAGCCTCGCGGCTCCAGTGCCGACGGGAACAGAATCTCGACAAACTGTTTGTACGACATTTCGTCAGGTAAGGGAAAAGACAAGCCTTTCTCCTGTGCCAGCTGCAGCGTCTGAATGACGGTGGTTCGGGAGCATGCGCAGCTTTGTGCAATCTGCGTGTTGTTGAGTCCGAGGCTACTCAGCCTCAGAATCTCGTGGTAATTGGTCATGATGATGACATCCTTTGTTGGATTCACGCTTTCACGTGTACCCATATTTTACCGCAAAATTTATGACTGCTCAACCTGCGCGGGCTGGGTGTTCAACTCGCGCGGGCTCGCTGTACAGTTCAGCGCGGAATATTCAATTCGCTGATACCGATTGCGTCGGCGACCTTCTGCATAGATGGCGACTGATGGGATTCAAAGAAATAGTCCTCGACAAATGCCTGTATTTCCTTTATCGTTTCGGGGTTTCTTTTCCGTGATCCTACCATCTCACACCTCCGCACAGTTCAAACAGAATGTTGCATTCTATTTTCAAATATATTATATCATATTGCAAAGAAAAACAATAGGTCTTTTGTACACAAGAATGGGGCTGTCTCAAATTGATTCTTTTGAAAGCACCCTTGTAAAATTTCAACAAAAAGCACTTGCCAAGGTGATAGGCAAGTGCTTTTTGTGTAGGTTGTCAAGTAAATGGAAATTATTCCCAAACTTGAGACAGCCCTGCTCCTATCAAAGTTATTTTTGATTATTAATAATCTGCATTGGGGTCTTTCTCGCCAGCAACATAATCGGTATTGATAAAGCGGATAGTGTGAACAAGACAGTTAGTGATGAAATTACTATCAAGTGAGGAATGTTAATAACTATAATGTTAAATGGGTTTTCAACTAATGTTTTTGAAAATTCTATATTGCCATAAGCAGCAAAAGCAACCAACCCAACCATTGATAATACCAACGATAACAAACTAATGAACATTGCTTCAACAACAAAAATATTCAATGTATCTCTCTTTCGAACCCCTAAAGAACGTAGGATTCCGATTGTTCTTGTGTTTGAAGATATACTATTGCTAACATATGAAAGTAACATAAACAAGGCAATGATAACAAGAATTATTGCCACTGTCTTTAGTACATTAATAAAGCTTTGAATTGTATTTTGGAAATTATAAATTTGTGATATTGAAGGTTCATCTATTAACACATTGTTGTCGCCACAGAAGGCAACAATTTTGTCTATGGAATAATTTTCATTATTCAAAATATAATATGTGTGGAAATACAAGTCATAATAATCGGCCGATAATTTGTTGTGAACATCTTCAGTCAACAAAACATCACATTCCAATCCTTTATGTTCATTTTTGTACTCGAACACTCCAACAATTGTTATTTCGTTAAAATAGTCAAATAAGTTCAAGGAATCAAAGTAATAACCATCGTATTTCTGCGCATAAATATCAATAAAGCTATATGCTTTTGCATTAAAATCCGATTTTTCATTTTCGCTTGTGCCGGTATTTATTCCACTTTGTTTATTCATATAAATTGTATACAGATCCTTAGAAACAAGAGCCTCATTACTATGTTGAGGAGTTCTACCAGCAACTATTTCAATTTCAGCATTTTGATCTACTTCGCCGTAGCTCAATCCTGAACTGTCTAAAAAATAAGTTATTTCTCTGTCAGAATAAAAGAAATTAGAATAATTAATCAGCAAATAATCATTAACCGTTTTGTATTCATCCAGAAATCCTTCATTCAACAGCATGATATTGTATTCTTTGTTGTAATGATGTAATGTATATTCTACATCTTGCTGCATTTCTAATTTACTTTCCAATCCATACATTCTGTAATCGGTCTTAACAATACCGACTATTTTCACCATCATATTGCCAATATACAATAAATTATTGACCGCTTCTTCATTCGACAAAAATAGTTGTTTGGCAAGATAATCTGTAATAAGAACTTCGTTTGCGGCTTGGGTATATCTACCGACAGATAATACATATCTATTTTCATATATCGGTGTTGAAAAAATACAATTGATTTCTCTTCCCACACGATTATTATCCGCAGATCTTATCGGAAGCTTTGTGGTCACTCCAATCAAATCTTCACTGTTATAATTTTTATTGAGTAAATTATAAAAAAACTTTCCGCCAAAAACTTTTTTACTGTGTTCTTTAAAAAATGAATCCTCATATGATGCTTGTTTGTAAAAAGTTATTCCGTTTTGTGGATACTCCCGAAGATATTGTGTTATAACGGTACTGCTATTGTAATCAGAAATATAAATAAACAATTCCATTAACAGTAAGGTAAGAACGCATACAATTAACGTAAATGAGAGTCTTATCGCTTTATTGGTCATTAGATGTAATGAAAATCTAAATGTATTTCTGAAAGAGAGTTTTTTGGGTAAGTGTCTTTTTTGAGTAAAGAAATCACGATCGTCAACGCGATTGATAATTTCTTCTGAATTTCTTATACAATTATTACCAATTTCCTTTATTTCACCATCCGCTATTCTAATGATCATATCCGCATATCTGCTACATAATTCTTCATCATGAGAAACGACAACAACAAGTTTATTATTGGATATTTTCTTAAGCAATTCCATTATCTGAGAACCTGTTTGCGTATCAAGATTCCCTGTCGGTTCATCCGCTAATATTATTTGTGGCGATTTAATTATGGCTCTCGCAATGGCTACACGTTGTTTTTGTCCGCCACTCAGCTCATTTATTTTCACATCTCCCAAACCATTCAACCCAACATAAGAAAGCAATTTATTAGAATAGTCATGAGAAGCGTTCTCGCAAAATTTTTTTTGGATATTTAATGGAAATTCAATGTTTTCAAAAACACTCATATGTTCAAACAAATTGAAATATTGAAAAATCATGCCTATGTGAGTATTGCGAAAATCATCCATGTCACTTTCAGTAGCGTGAGAATAGCTAAAGTCGTCAACTATAATATCTCCTTCTTGAAAGTTATCAATGCCCGAAATGATATTGAGAAGCGTAGTTTTCCCACTCCCGCTCTTTCCATGAATACAAATTAGCCCTATATTAGGTAAAGCCAGACTTACATTATTTACTGCTATTACATCTCTGCTCTCTGTTCTGTATATTTTTTTTACATTCTTAAGTTCAACCATGCCAATCTACACCTTTCTATTATTCGGTATAAAGCATTTGACAATTCTGCGATATCACAAACGGCAAAGAGCCATGATAACACAACTCTTTGCCTTCATAGCATTACGCATTATCCGAATAAATACGTTTAAGATATGCGAAAATGATTTGACCTAAATAATCCGAATTTGCCTCGTATATATCATAGTCTCCAGTTGTCCACATTCCTTCATTTACAACAACCGAAGTCCTATTGGCAACATGTCTCACTCCAAAACCACATGAATCTGGTTGTAGTTCGTTTTGATAAAAGCCTCGGGCTAAGAAGTCTTCCAAATATCTTGTGCCAAAATAGTAAAAATGATATTCGCCATCTACTACATATCTGTATAAGATATCAATGTCCTCACCGCTCAAAGTAGCATTACCAAAAAGATCATTAATGATTATTACCTTGTGTAAATACGAATCAGAACTATCAAGTGTCTCATCGGAAATGACAGATACTTGTCGAAACACAGCTTTTTTTCTTAAATTACAATCATCGCCATAAATAATGAGATCTGTAGGAAATGAAGTAATCGACATCTCAATCTGCTTATCGTAAGAATCCATAACATCATCCGGCGATTTAACACTAAGTGCTATACTTAACATCACAACTCCGAAAATTGTTAATATCACGGCAATTGTAATGCCAATCACAAACAATAGTTTATTTCTTTTTAACATACAATAATCACCATATGCTTCAATACAGTACAGTGTGTGTAATATCACATGTTACAGCAGATGAGTAGTCATCCTCTGTTGAAACAAACTTAGAAGTGATATATAACTTCTGATCATATACATCATCCGTTCCATATAGCCTCTCTATCACAATATAATAATCTGTTCCTTCTAGTATATACTGCTTATATGACTCCGACATGCTGGCTTTATATTCTTGAAAATTATACACCATATCCAATCCATAAGCTCTACTCGAATTGTCAACCACATTACATACACAATCATCATAAGTGATAGAATTGCTTTGACCCACATTAAACCCGGCAATTTTAAATCCTACATCTGTACCGACAGTGACCTGACGCCTTGCGTCATCAGCTGTAGTGGAATATGCCCTAGAGTTCAACTTCATTCCCGATACGTTAGGAATATCAACGCTTACAGATGACACACCAAAATCATATACTTTAGTTGTTGTCCAAAATAGTATCTTCTTGGGCAGTTCAATAGTATTCCCTTCGGTTCTCATTTTCAAGCCAAGCAAATCCATTCTTTGACCGGCACTATAAATGTGATTTGTTTTTGCATAGTAAACATCATAATATGTAATTCCAACCATTTTACCATCATAGTTACATTTAAAACTTTTTTCGATAACATATGTTTCTTTCACGTATCTATCAAGGTCAACTTCAAACGAAAGATCTTCTGCAAAATCTGAAAATCCATTACTATCTTGATCTTTAGGTGTCATCGCAAATGTTGATAGCGTGGACGATATCAACACAACTATGACAGTCAAAAGGCATGTTAATCCTTTAATTACTTTTTTCATATTGTTCTCCAATCCTCCCATATGTGTCAGTACTCATAATCACGCATACTGACACATAATGGTGTATTTGTTCAAAGTTACAATCTAATATTATAACAAGAAGCGTGCTTCAGCAATGTTTCAAAATCCTTTATATCGTATGTTACCAAGGAAAATATGAGTTAATATGTATAATAAACATAATTCAAATTTTCGGTTGCAGTAGCTGATCCGGGAACCAAGTCTACAGAAGTGTTACCAAACGGATTAGCTCGTACATAATAACCGCTAAAAACAACCTTGTAAGAACTATTGTGACTATATTCTTCCATAACACTCGGTAATCCGTAGTACGAAACACCTGTGTAAAATGAACATTGATTATATGCTAAATTTTGTTGTTCTTGCGTACTAGTCTCGTATGCCAGGTCTTTGAAGTTGAACCTAACGTTAAAATAATCCTCAATTTTTGTAGAATTGTATGTAGACGCAACACCTTCAGTAGTAGAATACGAGACAGTACCAGAGCCAGAACCGCCAAATTCAATATCCTTGATTGAAAAACTTTTGTCATAACCAATAGTCCATCCTTGTGTAACCACCGTTTTTGCATCGATTGCTGGAGAAGTGGCAAAATAATCGCATATTCTTTGGCCATCCTCTAATCCTTCATGCATCTCAACATAATCAATTTGAAATCTCAATGTTGAAGTTTGGTCAATCCATAAAAAGTAGTTATATGTTACTTTTACTTCGCTCGGTTCTGCAATAGCTCTAGTCATTTGTGTAAACTTACTGTATTGGTTGAGATAAGAAGTTTTTTCTCTACAAGCACATGTCTGATAATAAACAACACCTGCAAGATCACTATTATACATAGCAGTAGAGCTACGTTCGTTTATCCAACAATATGAATCATAATTTGTTTGCTCAACTTCAAAACCTAACTCTTCTGCGATACTCCAAGATGCCGCATTAGCAGCAATAGTGCTCGAAAAGATGAAACCAAGAGTAAAAAGCAACGAAAAGACATATTTAAATTTCTTCATAGCAGTATTCCTTTATCAAAATCAATTAAATTCTATTTTTGACCGCACAGAGGCCTGCCTCTGTGCGGTCGCTTGCAAGCGACCGTTTTTCGTTTTCAATCCATAAATGAGCAAAAGTAATTAAAATGCCATTCGGTAATCCTTGTCCCTGAATTTTCCGGAGTCGTATTAAACCCATAACAATGGATTCCGTAAGCAATGTTTCCTGAAGTATATATCGGGGAACCGCTTTGCCCTCCAGTTGTATCAATCACATTATAATACAACTTATTGGTGGCGCAACGAGTTATCTTGTCCGACATTTTATATTGGTAATAGCGATATTCTCCCGGATACCCCGAAATTGTCACATCGGTTCCCGTCAAATCACTTGCACTCCATCCAATGCCAAACCATCCCGTCTTATCGCCAATCGGATCTTCAAGTTCAATTAAGGCCCAATCATGTTGTTCATCCTCGGTGCTAACCCATTCAGAAGCTGTGCGCAAATGGGAAGATTCCGTTGTGCCATATGGATTATTCCAAAATCCATACCCATCTTTTCCAGGCCATACTTTAATGTTTTTGGCCCATCCTCCATTTTCACTGCTATAGACACAATGTCCTGCTGTCAATGCGAGGTCATCATATATCATAAAGGCTGTGCCCATTCCGGTAGAACCATCGGGCCAATCAATTTCTATGTAGCAAATAGCTGAATACGGCATAGCTTCAGTATTATCCACTTTAATTCGGTTATCTTTCCCAATAAGACTGCTCGGATTGACAATTTCATCTCCGAATGTATAATGAGATTCATTCATGTTTGGAAACCACGCCTCAGTAGAAGATCCAGACAAATTCGCCGCCAAAGATCCCCATTCTGATTGGGCTTCAACCACATCATTGGAAAATGATACCTCACCGGTTCTCATATTCTTTGTTGCAACTGCCTCAGATATGCTACTTGAAAAAATCGAATAAGACTCACCACAGATTTTCAGATTTTCCGCCGCGCTTGCAGAAACAGATGCCATGCATATCAAACAAATCACAAGGCATAAAGACAGTATTTTCTTCATAATATGTTCCTTTCTTTTGTTCAATCTATATTCGCATCTTTATGTATGCGAATAAGTCATACCTCGCTTTCATACTGCAATATTATTTGTTCATTAACTTATATTATGACCATCTATCATCACCTCCTTTTGCCCTAAATCAAACCGCATCGTTAATTTCGTTCACTCCTTTCTAAAAAAGTAATTGCAAATTCACTGCGCAACTACCGCAAACAAGCAATTCAATAATCAGTCAGTTTCTTGCAGAATCAGATTAACGCTTTCAAATTTGAGATTAGAACAATTTGTTATAGACTTTTTCAAAGAATCAACGACAAGCTCTCTATTAGATTCATCTATATAATCCTTCAAATTCTCAGAAACAATGATATTTAAGACAAGTACGCTATTACCACCGTATTCATACACAGTCTTTCCGTCATAAGTCAATACACTCTCCACACCGTCGCTTATCACTTCACACTTAATCAAAGAGACTACTTCGCCTATATTGTTTAAGTGCTTCCATGTCAAGAAAACATTTTGGGGGCTACTCGGCAATTTAACCCTTTTCCGCTCAATCTTGCTATTATCAACATAATAAATCCATATGTTACTGTCGGGAATGAATATCTCCTTTCCGCTTTCACCGACATAACTATAATTCAAATTATATTTGGTGGGAATATATGGAATGGTGATTGCCGAAAGAACAATCGCAAAGAACAAACAAGCAGCAACAACCGACCATCTCAGCACATTCACTTTCTTTTTAATCTTAGCTTTATTTCTGATTTTTTCTTTCTTTTCTAAATGCTTCGCCAATATATCCGCATCAAGATAGCTGATGGCATCAATAATAAGATAATTGTTCATATATAAACATCATTCCATTCAAGATATAATTTCAAACTATGCTTGATCTTATCTATTTCTCGATAAACGGCAGGCACCGAAATCGAAAGATCTGTGGCAATAGTCTCAACTGATTCTGCCAAATAAAAGCGGTCAATAAATATATACCGTTGTCGGTCTGATAGCTCCCTCACGTAGTTGTTGATTATTTTTCCAACCTCCGCCATTTCATACTTTACTGCAACCGAGTCGTCACCATGTAACGTACCATTCACATCTTCCATAGAAATAGTAAGCTCGGACGGTATGCGTTTCTTGCTTGCTTTTTCCTTGTATCGATTGATTGCTATGCGTCGCATAATCTGCGTGATAAAAGCCGGAAACACAGTAGGTCTTGTCGGTGGAATCGCGTTCCACACGCCAAGATATGTATCGTTTTGGCATTCCTCGCAATCCAAGCGTTCATGAAGAATATTGTAAGCAATTCTGAAAAGAAACTGCCCATATTTTTTATCTGTTTCTTGTATTGCTTTTTCTTCTCTCCGCCAGTACAATTCGATTATCTGCTCGTCAGCAATAATCTCCTGCTGTTCCGTACTTTTACTCATGTTGCCTCCCTTTTTTCAGTTCTAAAAGCGCCTTCATAAACGTATGTCAAGAATTTTCTGAATTTTTCTCACGTTTGCCAATGTTTTTCAATTTTTTTTGGAATATTTTTTCTAAATCGAGTAGGAGGCTACCCATTCGTTGAGTAGCGCCTCTCACACCACCGTGCGTACCGTTCGGTACACGGCGGTTCAATCATATTGAGTGCATAAACAACTTGTACGCTTCGGATATCAATATAACCCACGAAGTTGTAGTAGATGTGAATGTCCCGTTCCTCGGGATCGTCCACGATATAGCGGTCGCCGATGACGATTTTCTCAATCAGCCGCACCAGTGTCGGACGATCCAGTTCTTCGAGTAGGGCGTAGTCCTGCATCATATTCAGCCATGTGTCCGCGGATTTCTCGTTCTCTCGGCTGGCGGCAAGCTGCTCGGTCAACTCCTTACGGCGATCCTGCTTTTCTCGGCGTTCGGCTTCATACTGATTGAGCAGTTGGATGCAGACGCTCTCCGGTACATGTCCCAGCTCCTTGTCCTCATAGGCAGACATGATTAACCTGTCCAGCTCCGGCAATCGCTTGGAAATAGCGTTTACCTTCGCTTGTAGCGCCCTAGTGCGTTCCATGCTAACAGACCTGTTCTCTTGCCAAAAGCAACGCTCGCAGCGTTTCACGATCATTCTGCGCCCACATTGCCTTACAGTGAATATCTATGAATCAGCGTTTTCTGGTTGATGTAGTGGGACGCACAGGCATTTTTGCCGCCGGACGCATAGCGGTTGCAAACATAGGCTTTGTATTCCGGTTCTTTCTCCGAAACTTTCTTGCGATAGTCACGCATATCTTACTCGTCTTCGTTGTAGGCTTCCGTCAAGCCGTCCGCGATTGCCTGCTCCCATGTGGTACCATACGGCGCGCCGCCAGAGGTATATCCGGCAATGAAATAAAAACTCTCGTCTTGGATTTCACCAAAGCACCTTCCAATGCCGAGCCTTTTGTTCGGTTCTCCCGCCGGCTTCACCTCTTTTTTGTCATCATACCGTATAACCGGACACTGCTTGACCTTGCCGCGTACAGTCCGCCGTTCAAGGCAGAATTTCATGTCGGTAGTCCGCTCAAAAAATCCGGCGCCCTTCTTCCAGCTGACACCGCACTTGCAGTGCTGAAGCCCAATGAACTGCTGTTTCATCTTTCTGCCGCAGTTCGTGCAGATTTTATTTGACGCTCCCATATGCGTTGCCGCCTTTCTTTGTTTTCAAAATAATTCTACCATATTTCCGCCTGTTTTTCAAGGTAAAATGCCTATGACAGCAGTCCCTCCCACAGTTCTTTGTTCCTGTCGGAGAGCAGTTCGTCAAGCTGTTTTCGTTGCTTCTCATCCAAGCCGTATTTCTCTGCCGCTTCTGCCGCGGTTAAAGGAATCGTATCAACATACAAATAGGTTTTCACGACTTCATACTCGACAGGAACAACGCTCCCATCATCTTGTGTTTCAATACGCGTTTCTTTCACAGTGATCTGTTTCGTGTGAATATCCATGCGATTCAGGCTGTGGAAAACCTCTTTCAGACCTTTCGCTTTCTTTTCATCAAAGGTCACAACATCTTCTGTCCGATTCGTCTTGATGGCATATACAGCGATAGCAAGACTCCATTCGCACGGTTCACCCGTTACAAAGCACAGGTCATGGTCATACTGGCTCTTTATCTCCGCAATCTTTGCTTCGTATTCGGCATTTGCTTCGCGCACTGTCTGCATAATAGTAATCCCGTTTTCGCTGTTCGGATTCGGCGCAAAGATACCAAACACCGAGCCGACCACGAGTCCGATCATACAAATCAGGAGAATGACCACAACCGCAACCCAACCGCCTGCGGCGATAGCGGCTACAATGCCCTTCACTGCGGCAACTGTTGCTTTTACGGCGGCAACAATTGCTTTCGCCGCCACCTTAACAAATTTCACAGTTGCCTGCGCCGCCGCTTTTGCCGCCTGAGCCGCCTTCTGTGCGGCTTTTGCAGTTGCTTTTGCCGCTGTCTTGGCGGTTTTCGCCGTGTCCTTAGCCGCTTTTTCCGTGGTCTTTACCGTATACTTCGTAGTCTTTGCCGCACCTTTGGCAGTTTGCGACGTGACTTTCGTGGTAGTCTGTACCGCTTTACTTCCACCCTTTGCCACAGTCTTTGTTGTCTCAAGCAAAGGTGTTTGTTTTGGAGCCGGAAGCTCTTTTGGCTTCGCTGCTTCGGCCTTAATTTTTTTCGTTCTGTTACGCCATTTTTGAATATTGCGGCGTGTTTCTCTGACACCCCATCTGCCAATCCTATCACCGGCACGAACGGCAAGATGCACTGTTCCGCTTTCGTATGCCTCAAGACGATTTCCCGCATATTCGCTCTCCGAGCTTTCTCCCGACGAAGTCGTGTCATTTATCTCTTGCTTCGCCTCATCCACACCGTTCCTTGTCTTTGCGGCAAGGTTCTGCACACGGTCAAAGGTCTTGACCGTGTGTAGGGATTCTCTTGTCTTAATATCTGCCATCAGGCTTCACCGGGTTTCGTGGACATCAGCTTGTAAAGCATGGTGTCCTTTGGAACTCTATTGACGAAAGGAACGAGAGCACTGCCTATTTTTACAAGTCCGTGCCCTGCTTCCACACCCGTGATATAGGACATTTGCAAATCGGAGATACCCATGAGGTCAGCCAGCTCTGCTCTGTCGGTTGCCGCTTGATTGAGCATGACAACAAGCTCGGAGTTTGCAAGCATGGTTCTTGCGGTGTGGCTCTGCAACAAATCTTCCACATTTTGAGTTATTCCCGTGATAAAAGCTCCGTACTTACGCACACGCTTCCAAAGGGTAAAGAGGAAGTTTGCAGAGTATTCATGTTTGAAAAGCAGATAAATCTCGTCAATGAAGACATAGGTCTCACGACCTTTTGCTTTGTTCGCCGTAATACGATTGAGGATATTATCGAGAACTACAAGCATACCGATAGGCATGAGCTGCTTGCCGAGATCGTGAATATCATAACAGATAAGACGGTTCTCGGTGTCCACATTCGTTTCACCCGCAAAGGTATCAAGCGAACCGCTTGTAAAGAGTTCAAGCGACAGTGCAATATCCTTGGCTTCCGGTTCGGGCTGTGCCTTGAGCATAGCATTGAAGTCCTGGAGCGTTGGAGCGTTCCCGGTAAAGCCTCGGAGCATATAGTCGTTAAGGACATTTGCGGTACATCGGTCGATGAGCGATTTCTGCTTCGGTCCAAGACCTGCAACCGCCTGCTCACAGAGCGAGAGCATAAACTCCGACTTGAGAGTTACGGGATTCTGCCCGTCGGCATAGTCCATATTGATGTCCATCGCATTGATATGATGAGAGCTTGTCGCCGAGATTTCAATCGTCTCTCCACCGAACGCATCACAGATCTTGCCGTACTCCTTTTCGGGGTCGATAATGATAATATCCGCGTTTTTGTCGGCAAGGAACAGATTGATAACCTCCTGCTTTGCAAGCAACGACTTACCCGAACCCGAAACACCCGTAATGAACGAGTTTCCGTTGAGCAGTTCATTTCTGTTGATCATAATCATATTTTTACTGATGGCGTTATTGGCAAAGTATATGCCATCGTTATGGCATACCTCCTGAACTCTGAACGGCATAAATACCGCGAGCGATTCGGTAGTCAGCGTTCTTCGCATCGTCAGTTTGGGAGCACCGTAAGGAAGAACGGTATTCAATCCCTCAAGCTGTTGCCAACGCAGGATATTCAAGGAACACAGGTTCTTCCTCGCACATTGACGGATGGATTCGGTATCGGCATCCAGCTTCTCCTTGGTATCTGCCGTATGCACGATGGTAATGAGTGCGGGAATCATTCGCTGATCTCTTGCAACCAGATCATTGAGAAATTCCCTGCTCTCGTTTCTCTGACGCTCCATATCATAAGGAATTGTTGCCGAGAAGTTGTTGTTTTGGTTCTGCTTTCTCTGCCAATTAGAGATATTCGTCTCAACGGCAAGGAGCTTGTTTTCGCTCTGCCGGATAGCCTGGTCGGTGGTGATGGGACTTGCATCAATGGAAAGCATAAGACCTCTGTCGATGTCGGTAAGCTCTGCCATAAAGCTGTCCTTAATAAAGTTTGCGTAATCACGCAGGTACATCACTCTGCCGTATCTTCCGTCCACCTTGAAGTAGTCGGAACGAAACTCAAAGCTGTCGGGATCGATGGCATCCTTGAAGCTATACCCTCGCCGGTCGTAAAGACTTGCATCGAAGTGAAAATCTTCTTCACTTCCGTAATGGAAGAAATCGAAGAAGATACGGAGCTTTTCTTCTCGCTCCACTTCCTCAATGCGAGAGCCGAGAGAAGCAAACAATGAGGAAAATTCTGCTCCAACTCTGCTGAAATAGCTCCGTGCTTCCTCCGGACTGCCCTTTTCGATAGTGACAGTCAGGTATTTGTCTTGAATGATACCGTTAGACTGACCGACATTCTCGGTTAGAATGTGGTTATACTCGGCTCTGTATCTGTCAAACATATCCCCCTGAAGCTCAAGCAGGCTGTGCTTCTCAAACTTCTGTCGGTTCATACGGCGGTTGTTGATTGTGAGCTTGGTATCTGCCTGCGTGTCAAAAGAGTTGAGTATCTGCGAATAGGCAAGAAACATTCCCTCTTTATCCTCTCTTGATGCCGTTGCATAATTGATGTCGGTAAAGCGATAAGTTTTGGAATAGAGGTTCCTGCCCACAAGGCAGATACCGTCCTCATAAATATCCTGCAAAGGGATAGCCTGCTCTACCGTTGCCGGCACTGCATCCTCGGGGATGCTTTTCTTTTTGTTTGTAAAAATACTCACGCTTTTTCTCCCTTCTTAATGAGTTTGTTTTCGCCCTTAAAGACAAGCTTCCGGGGCATGAGTATTTCGCTTCTTATCCATGCCTTTGCGATCTTCTCTGCGGTCATTCCGTTATACTTGATGAAGCCGAGACCCGCAAAGGGTGCGGCTCCGAGCATACATACCCAAGATAAGGTTTCTGTACCCATAAAAGAACGGCAACCGAAATAAATTCCGACTGCCGAAGCACATGCAAGAACAGCGAAAATGAACTGTCTTACGGATAGACCGAAAAACATTGTTTCGTTGTATTCTTTGATTTCTTGATTGATCTTGATTTCCATAGAATCTCCTTATACACCCATCATTTTGTTTACAACTTGGTCGGACAGCTTGATGGTGCCGACGAGCACAAGCATATTAAAGAGTATCTCGCCAATATATGACCACACCTGAGAGATTGCCGAAGCACTTGCATTGACCGATGGCATTGTCGTTGCAAATTTGGAGTAAATGATACACGCAAGTACGATGATAGCACCCTCAAGACATACTGCTATGAAAGACTTTATGAAGCTCTTACCAACCTGACTTGTTTCCTCGCTGGCAAAGCTCGACAAAGGCACCGGGGCAATAGCCACATACATATAGAGCTTAAAGAATCGCCCGTAAACGGTCAGAATCATTATGAACGAGAGTACCCATACAAGTAAACTGCCGATGAGAGTTACAGCCCACAAGGGTATGCTTTCCCAAAAGCCACAATCCTCTATTGTCTGTACCATACTCGGCGGTATGACCATGCCGCCATTACCCGTTACACCCGATGATATCATGATTTTTGAGATGATGCCTTGCACGACCTTAAATACTGCAAGCATCAGATCAAGTCCCCATGTTACCGCCGCTTTGGCAAGGACAAAGCGAATAAAGAGCTTGAGAGCTTGTTCGGGTCGCTTCACCTCTTGCATGGAATTATAGTGCTTCATTATGCCCATCAGGAAGAACAGTACCAATAAAGCATAGCCGATAGCTTTGAGTGCTCCATTGATGCCCACCATTACATTCCAAATAGCACCGCCCTTAAATTCTTCCGGCGACTGCGAAAGCAGCCTCCATATCTCAGCGAATTTGTCGTTCCAAGTGTCAATCGCATTTTGGATGTTTTCTACTACCCAATTATTTGACACTTAATCACCTTCTCTCTTGGTGGTTTTCTTAACCGGTGATAAGTGTCAGAATCTCTTTTGCAAAAGTAATTACAACACCGCCCGCAAGCGTCAAAAAGCCGTTGGCTCTCTGAGACGGGTCATGAGACTTGAGAGAAAGACCAATCTGCACCACTGCAAAGCCAAGCATGATCATACCGACTGCACGGACAAGTCCAAACATGAAGTCGGAGAGATTATTTACAACGGTAATGGGGTCATCCTCTGCCGCAAAGCAGGTTACGGTGCAGAGTGTCATCATGGTAATCATCATAACGACGGAAATCCAAATCGACAGCGCTCTCTTTGCCTTCTTCGGCATGGGCTTCTTGATATTCTTTGTGTTCTTCATTCTTTTTTCTCCTTTTCTGAATCTTTTTTGATTTTTTCAAGGTGCATGGCGAACTCAAATTCGTCAAGCACGATTACTTCCCCGGCTTGTCTGCCTGCGTACATTGTTTCGACCTCTTTTGTAATGTCGTATACCTCTTTGGATACTCCGTGCGCCCACGGGTTGCCCTCAAGTTCTCCGAAGCCGTGAACATAGGCAGGAGCACCGCCGTCCTTTGAGAGTCCCACATTGGGGTGTTTCAGGATATCATACTTATAATCGAGAACAGGGCGTTCACCTCGGATAAAGGCGATACAATACTTGTTATCCAGCATACGCACTTCGTCGGGTGTCATCAGCTCTCTGCCGGACAGCTGAAAGTTTGTCGAGAAGTTTCCTCGCATACCGTCGCTTCTTCCGTAGGTGTTGGTATCAATGGTGGCTTTGCCAAGCTGTTCGGAAATATATTTGTGAGTAGACTGCTCGTTACCGCCGAGATATACAAGCTCGTCGCAGTTACCGACGATACTCTCCCATTGCTTTTCAAAGAGCGCCTTGAGCTGAGCCAAGTTCTGCAAAATGATACTTACAGACACACCTCTTGAGCGCATAACCGACAGAATCTTGTCGAAGTCATCGGGTAGCGAAACATTGGCAAACTCGTCCATCAGAAAATGCACATGGACCGGCAATGAGCCTCCGTAATCATGGTCGGCTACATAGAATAGCTGTTGGAACAACTGCGTATAGAGAATGGATACAAGGAAGTTAAACGAGGTGTCGTTATCCGGGATAAGGGCAAATAAAGCCGTTTTCTCTTTACCGAGTATATCAAGCTCCAGTTCATCGGTTACGGTCATCGCCGCAAGGCTTTCAAGGTTGAACTTTTCAAGTCTTGCCGCCAGCGTGATTTGAATGGATTTCAATGTTTTCGCCGCACCGCTTCGATACTCGTTGTAATACTTTACTGCAATATGGTAGGGGTCTTTCCTTTCCAGCTCCCCAAAAAGCAAGTCAAGAACGCTGTCCCTCTTATCCCGCTCCTCATCAACATCGCCCTCACGCAGAAGCTCCGTTACCATTGTAAAGTTCTGCTCATAGGGCGGTGCTTCATAGTGAAGATAATAAATGAGCGCCGACAAAAGCATACTTGCCGCATTGTCCCAGAAAGGGTCCTGAGTCTGTGAGCCTTTGGGTGTCGTAGACTTAAAGAGGTTTGTTACAAGTCTTTGCACATCGTTATCCGACCGGATATAGGCAAAAGGATTGTAACAGTCGGACTTTTCCATATTGATGAGATCGAGGACTTTCACCTGATACCCTTTCTTTTTGAGCAGTCCGCCCGTGTCCCTCAAAATCTCGCCCTTTGGGTCAAGCACAACAAAAGAGGTATTGGCTTGCATGATATTCGGTTTTGCGTAAAATCTTGTCTTACCCGCACCCGAGCCGCCGATGATTAGCGTATTCAGATTTCTTCTGTGAGAATGAGCATCATATCCGACTGCTACGTTCTGTGTGAGGAGCTTATTGCTTTCCGGTGGCTGTTGTCGGTACCGCTTATCTATTTCTTTCTTATCACCCCATCTGGCAGAACCGTGTTCTTCCCTGCGCCGGTAGTTCGGTTTGGTATAATGGTATATCACAAGAGCAAACACATAAATACCCGACAGTATGAGCACACAAGGCAAGGTACTGCCGCACCAAACGAGCCTGAACGGATGTGTCATTGCTTCTCCGAGCTTTGGAAGCATTTCCACAAGACCGCCACCGAAGCAGGGTGCAATAAGGACTGATAACCATATAACGGCTATCAGTCCTACTGCTGAAAATATTAGGGTGAGTTTTTTCGTGTTTTCGCTCTCCATCATCTGCTGTCTCTTGCAGCAGACTTTCGTCCCCTGACAATGACGGGAGCATCAATGACCTTGAGAAGCAGGTCGCTGACATCCTCCGGCTCTCGGTTTTCCTCAATCAGGTCGTTTCTTCTGTCAGCAAGTGCTTCGATCATCACGCGGTATTCATAGTCGTCAAGCTCCACGACTTTTCTTTCATTCTTGCCCATTAGCGTTCCTCCTTACCTGCTGTACCTTTTTCGGTACTATCATGAGCCTTTGCGTCAGTGGACTTGTTCTGTTCTTTTGGGCGAAAAAGCACCTCCGCAACTCTGCCATCAATGGCTTTGGCGGTTGTAAGAAGGTCTGCCATCTCTCCTTTGAACGCATCGGCATCCATGCTTGCATAAGCGGCAGGGATGCTCTGAATCGAAATGTTTTCGGTGGAGATACCGTATTTCTCGGTAAGAAGGTAGGCGATACACCTTGCCTTAAATTCATAATCTGCCACACGGGAGGTTTCGTCCCCACCGCAGAAGGTGGCGAGAGCCGCCGCATTGAGTACCGTGGGAACAAGCTCATCAAGGGGCATACCGTACTTACAACGGATCTCGTTCTTGTCCTTGATATACGCCGCACCTTCGGGATTGCTCTGCGGAAAGTCCGCATCGACTACGACCTTTGCGGAACAAGCATGAACAAGACCTCTTACGAGTGTCTTTTCGTCATACTTGGGAGCAGGCGCCGCCTGCCCGTCAACGGTATCGAGAACATCGAACTTTCCTTCCGGGTCATAACCAACACGGGTTTTCCCCTCGCTGTCGGTGTATTCCTTTTTCTTTAAGACATACACCTGAGTAGCTCCCTTCTTGACGATTTTCTCTTTCTGCTTCCATTCATTATAAGTGCGAAGCTCGGTAGCCTTCGGGTTCTGTGCATAGATCAGCATAATATTCCCCACCGAGTTGCGAAGGAACCGGCTTGCCGTATCCAGCATTGCTACAAAGGCTTTGCGGTCGCAAGCAATATCCGAATATGTCTTTGCAGACAGTTCATTCAGTTTGGCTCTGCGTTCACGCACCACTTCACCGTAGCTTTTCTTTGTGTCCTTCGGCTCGCCGGCTTCTTTGATCGTCTTTTCAAATTCGCTCATATTACTTTCCTTTCTTATCTGTTATCTGCTTTCATTGGATTTCGGAGTTGGTGCTTTGATAGGTTCCTTTACGACAGCATTCCTTCTTGCTGCTTCTCGCTCCTTTTTAATACGGGCAATCTTGTCACGAACCGACTCTCTTTCCCCATACTCAGACGGGGAAACCGATTCGTTTCCTTTGTTTGATTCGTTCGATGTTGGCTCGGACAGACTGTCGCTCTCCGTCTGGACTTCCTCCTTTATCCCCGATGCGGAAGGAACAGGTTCGCGGCTTAGGTCGTCCGTCCGAGCCGACGTGGGGTTTGCATAAGAACGCGCCTCCTTTTGGATCGGCTTTTCGGAAAGAAGCTTTTCAGCAACGCCTTCCTCATACTCCTCCTCAGTCTGTTCGGGTACGGGAGGGTCCTGACTTTCATTCTTGGTAGTCTTTTTTCCTTCCTTTTCCTCATCGGCTCTGCTTGCTTTACTGCTTTCGCCATTCTGCTCCCTCTTGGCTTTCTCCTTGAGAAGCTCTGCCTTGAGTGTTGCCGTGTCGATTTTTGTGAGACTGAAACGGTCAGCGATACGATTGATCTTGGACTCGTCATCGGCACGGACAAGAACATCGAATACGTCCCCCGTCTTGTCCTTTTCCTTGAGAATGGTATAGAGAATGCCGTACTGCTTGGCAACCTCCTTGAATTTGTCCATATCCTTTGCGGAGAAGGTATAGACTTTGAGTGGTTTGCCGGAACGAAGCATATTGTTCAGTCGTTCGGCACCTCTCGTTTTGTTTTGCTCCTTGGACATCGCATAGAGCATAACACCGAGGTTTTTGGCTCCCGTGCCTGCCAAGCGAATTGCCCACTCCGCTCCTTCCAATGTGATTTTCACTACCTGATCGGCAGCGTCAGCGTTTGGATTCATACTTTTCGTTCTCCTTGTGTTGTAATTCTTTTTGTCTTTCGGGTTCTTCTATAAGACGAACTACTTCTTCAATACCCGCACTTCTGAAGGTAATATCCTGACACAAGTCCTGTTCCCTTTGCAGCTTACGGATATCAGCACTAATCACTTTGATTTGTGCCTTGAGGTATTCCTGCTCCGTTCCCGCTGCTGTTCGCCGCAAGGTATTACGAAGGCTTCTTCGCTCTTTCCTTTTTTTCTCAACTTCCATACTGACTGATTGGTAATGCTCTCTGAGCTGTTCCATATCCTCAATACCGTACTTGCCCATCATCGCCGCTTCTTCGGACAGCTTCTGCACCCGCATTTTATCTTCCTTGAGATAATCGCAAGCAACTGAGCTCTGCGGTCTTTCTTTGGGATAGATGCCGAGCAGAAAGCAATAATGAACATAAAGCCCGTGAAGCGAGGTCGGAGCCTTTGCGTGCGGCTTATAAATCTTATAGTTATACGCTTGAGGATTGTACCATTGAGCCTTGATTCGATACTCAATATCTTGTTCGGTATAGCCTTCACCCAGCGACCGCAGTCTGCGTGGTTTTCGTTTTCCGTTGTTTGGAATGATTCGCATATCCTTCCCTCGTCGCTCTAATTTGTATCCGAGCTGTTCCATCAAATAGGCAAACTCGTCAAAATCTTTGGGAGATGCGGCAATGACAAAGTCAATATCGTGCTTGATTGCGGCATAGACGGTGTACTGCCCCTCCTGCTCCTGGTGGAGTAAGGCAATATAGCGATTGGTTCTCTTGTTCTTCGGGTTCTCTACCACGCTCACGCCGAACTCACGGCAAAGCTTATCCGATTCCTCACGCATCACGCGGTAGGATTTCTGATTGCAATGATATCTGCTTCCGTCCATAAAGGAAATGCTGTTGAGAACAAAATGGTTGTGAATCGCTCCCGTATTCACATGGGTTGATACAAGCACCTCAAACTTGTCTCCCCACACTCGCCCCGCAAGCTCAAGTCCGATCTTATGAGCAACTTCAGGTGTAACCTCGCCCGGCTTAAAGGATTGATAGCCGTGCATACACTGAAGTCCCTCAGTCTTGCCAAAGGTTTTCTTGGTCTGCATGAATTGCCTTGCCGCAACATCCGGCTCGTCTGAGCAGTTGACACCCGTAACATAAAGCTGTTTCTCGGTTTTCATTTGGTCGGCGGTGTATTCCATAACCGCACCAACCGAGCCTTCAAACTTGTGATAGGTTGCCGCACTTGCATACGCTCCGTTCCATGTCTTTGCTTTGTTTGCGGTGTATTTCGTTACGGTGGAAACACTTCCGTGACACCCCCACATACTTGTTACTGCAATAGCTCACTCACCTTCTTCTTATCCCTTCTCGAAGAAAAGGCAGAAGTGAACTTATCGTCCATATCAAGCACCGTGTTGTAAAGATCGGAAACCATGACTTCATCAATAAACTTAATTTGAATGGCTTTCAGCAAAAGCTGATGGAGATTACTTCCGATGATACGAAGCTCTCTCACGATTTCCCCGTACTCTGCCGGAGGACTCATATAAATATCTGCACCAAGTATTGCTTCCCTGATATATCTCTGTCTTGAGTACGGGAGCTTCTCTACGATGCGGTTGAGCTTTTTCAGTTCATCATCACTTAGCCATAGCGTTATTTGATTGTTTCTTTTTCTCATCTTGCCTCCTTATAGAGTAATGACGGGGTATTAGGGTGCGCCCTAACTTGCCCGATTTTGTATATACAAAATCTATGCTCGCTATGAAGAACAGACACCTCAAACCATGTCCGTTTTCAGGTGTCTTATCGTGAAAAATCCTTGCGGTTTTTCACGGATTTTTCACTCTCCGGAGGAATTTCTTCGGCATAGAAATCCGTATCCTTATGGTCGTCTGCCGTGAGAACAACATCCCCGTTCCAATAGCTTTCCTCGACAATGTCCAATGCGTAGTTCCAGTCCGGGGCTTCCACCTCGACCTCTCTTTTAAGTGTCTCGGTAATCGTTACCTTGTACTTTTTCATGCTGATTTCACCTCACTTATCTACCGTCGCCACGGTGATTTTTCTCTTTCTCTGCTTTATACGGAATAGCGGTAATCTCTCCGTTTATGCGTACAAAGTGTTCGGGATTTTCAAACTTTTTGCGGTACTTTTGCAACTGACCGAAGGATAAGCTTTCGTAGTGTTCGCTCTCAAGAGGAGCATTTACGATAAGGAAGTTGCCTGCTATGATATCGATAATTTCTTTCTCGTCCTGATAGACATAGCACTTTTCAATCTTCCAACCGTTCGTACCGCCGTGCTCATCTTTCATATATCCGTCAAGACGAACACAGAGATCTTCGCCGTCCATCGAGCTTCCGTAGATGGAATAACCGCCCATGCCATCTTGAAATGCCTTGTTGTTACTTGACACCATATAGGTACGGGCTTCAATAGGATAAGTCTTATCAAAACTGTCCTCGGTAAACACGATATATCCTACAAGTGAACCGCTCTTTTCTCGCTCCGCCGCCCGAAGTCTTTTCTTAAGTTCACAGTAAGGAAGCTCCAGCTCATATTCCTCACGGACTGCACGGTTCAGGGGTTGTCCTTCGAGTTTTCCCTCCTCATTGCATATGATCACAGCGTCGTCTGCAAAGCACGAAAACTGTTCAATATCGCCTTCAACCGCCGCTTGAAGTGACCGCAAATCTTCCGATTTGCACCTTTTCAGGCTCACAACCGGGCTTGATAAGAAGTGCGGTAATGAAGTTTTCTTTGCTCCTATCGACCGTTTTTGTCGGGTCAAACTCCACCTTTTTGAAGCCAAAGCTATCGCAGAAATAGAATCCGACTTCTTCCTCTCCTCCATCCCAAACCTGAACGACATCCGAAACGGATAGCGACCTTCCGACATATCCCTGCGGATGGTCTGTGTTGAACATTGTATAGACACCCTCCAGCGTATTGCAGTCAACGTCTCCATCGAAAACCTTGTCGTAGATCTCGCTTTGAATGTCTTTTGTCCCTTGAAATCCTTCGATGGCATCTAAATTTTGGTACATGACGCCATGCTTGTCTTTCTCATCGTCAATTTGAAAAATATTGACCTTCACGCTCTTTCATCTCTCCTTTTCCCCACTCGTATTTCCTCTGTTTTCACAACGCACAGATAAGCGTTAAAGTCTTTTTCGCGCGGAGGCGGTACATATTTCACCTCACAACGACCGGATAATGCCGCTGTAATCCCCTTCGCCGCAAGCCTGCCCGGTGGATCATTGTCAAAGTGCAGAATGACCTTTTTGACACTTGGATTTTGTTCAAGGAAGCGCAACAGCGATGCCGGAACCTTGCTGTTTTCCAAGTCTTTTTTCGGCATATACACACCGGAAACCGACATCATGTTTTCTTCATGAAAGTCCATTTCTCCGCCCTCCATTAATGTGGCAAAAGACATCAGGTCAATGGCACATTCAAAGACTCGCACACAGTCTCTCGGTGTACGACTGACCGTTTGAAACGAATAATCCTTGATACTGCCGTACACTTCTTTCTTGAAGTCCCGACCGTCCGTGGCTCTTACGGAACATTGCTTGTGTGCTCCCTTATCATCGTTGCCGAAGAATAAGCAATATCCCGTTTTGTTTTCCTCTGCAAGCATCCTTTCCCCGATAAAATAGTCAATGACATCATCGGAAATACAGCGCTTCTTCAAATATGCACGGACTGTTTTGCACTCATAGTTGTGGAGAGGAACACAGAAAATCTTCGGTTCTTCGTTCTTTGAAACAGAAGAAGGCGGAATAAATCCCGCCCTCTTATTCAGAATCTTTACCGCATCTACGAAGTCGACTTTCTCCACCTTTACAAGATAATCCAAAGCAGAAACACCGCCGAACCCCTGCGACCACCAGAACCATTTCCCGTGAGAAAGCTTGAGACTGTCGTGCGTTTTCGTGCAGTACACACCGTTTCCGAGCTTTACAAGCTCACCCGGGCAATAGGTTTGCAGATACGAAAAAGCATCAATTTCTCTTGCCCTTTGGATCTCTTCAGGTGTGACAAATCGCATGACTCATCGCTCACCGTCCTTTGCTTTTGCTTCCCTTTGATGCTGGGCATCACGGATAAGACTTTCAGCAGCCGAGTCCAAAACTTCTCTGATCTCATCCATGTGACTGCTTTCAGATTCCATCCAAGCATCATAAACTTCATCAAGCGAGTTCTCTGATTTAAGCAAAGCATCTGCTCTTGACGCAGTTAAATCGGAATACTCAAGCGACAGAACAATATCATCTTTAATGATATATTCGTAGGCTCGATCAAGTACCTCCTGCGGCGAAGAATTGAGAAGTTCTTCCTTGAACTTCTCAAATTCCGCAGACATCTTGTTATAGAGCTGAAGATTCAATTCTTCTGTATTCATCGGTTTTCCTCCTTGTGAAATAGATTTAGCCGCCCCTTTCCTGTGCACCGAAAAGAGGTGGCTATGTATCGGCAGGGCAAACAATGATGCCCTGCTTTTGTTTTACCGTTCATCTCGGTCGGAGTTATTTCTGTCCTCGATCTCCTCGTCAACTTCGCTCTCGGAAGGTGGATTTGCCTTGCCGGATTCTCCATTCGGTTCGGGTGCTTCGTCTGCCAACTCATTTTCTTTCTTGTCCATGTTGAGTTCGGAATTAAGGATATCAAGCCTTGCCTGCTTCTCATTCAGCTCTGCTTCACGGGGGAAAGGTTTGAGCAATTCTGCTTTGGCATTCTCCGCTTGTTCGTGCAGATTTTGAAGCTCCTCGCGGCAATTCCGGAGTCGCAATTCCATTCCCTCAATCTTGTTATCCAGACGGGTAAAGATACCGTTTGCATCGTCGCCGAGCAGTACCGTATGACGGAGTTTACCAACAAGAATAATGAAATACTGCTTCTGCATCGTATCAAAACCAATCTCGGTTTTGAACCCTCGATACTCACCGAGAGGACGCGGTTCGGGGTTGGAAATACGTTTGCAAATCTCAAGTATCTGTCTACCTGCTTCTGCCTTTTCGGTGAAGTCTGTGCCCATAATTTTAACCCCTGAGAAGCCTTTCTCATCCCGGTGAGTATTTGCTTTCACCGTTTCTATATCGGCTTCCAAGCCGGAAATACGAGCCTCTACGTCCTTTATATCACGCGGAAAATGCTTGAGCAGTCTGTCTTCCAGCTTAAATTTCTGCGAGTTGTGATCTGCCCGCTGAAGTCTGAGCTTTGCCACATCCGCGTCAAGCTGCATCTTCTCTATGATCTTTGGATTTCCGCTTGCAAGTGCCTTTATCTCTGCATAAGACAACGCCGTTTCATCGACATCCTCCGCACTTCGCACAGGAGACTTTGAGGTCATGATCTGAGAGATAAACTTCTGCTTTGACTCAAGAAGCTGATACATATACGCATCGAAAGTGCCTTCGGTAATATATCGGGAGATATCCACTTCTTCGTTCGTATTACCTTGTCTTACGATACGCCCGGCTCTCTGCTCAAGGTCGCTCGGTCGCCACGGACAGTCAAGGTCGTGCAATCGTTTGAGCAGCTTTTGGACATTCGTGCCGGCTCCCATTTTGAATGTCGAACCCATGAGTATTCGCACTTGTCCCGCCCTGACCTTTGCGAAAAGCTCTTTCTTTTTGGCATCGGTATCGGCTGTGTGAATAAAGGCAATTTCCTCACGTGGGATACCCATAGCCACAAGCTTATCCCTCATGTCATCATAGACATTGAACTTTCCGTCGCCCTTTGGCGTGGAAAGATCACAGAATACCATCTGTGTCAAACGCTTATCCTTGTTCTGTTCCCAAGTATCGAAAACATTCCTTACACAAGCGTTTACCTTGCTGCCTTCTTCATCGGGAAGCATGGGGTTTATCAGTCGCTGATCAAGTGCCGCTTTTCGTCCGTCGTTCGTTACCATAAGCATGTTATCCACATTGGATGAAACCATTTTGTTGTGTATCTTCTCTGCTCTTTTTGCAAAAGACTCTACCATTTTCCTTTGCGTCTCGGTTGCGGCAACCTTGACTATTTGGTAGTTGGCTTTCGGCACCGGAAGGTTCAGCATATCCGCAGTCTGCACGTCGGCAACCTGCTTGAACATCGCCATCAGTTCCGGGATGTTATAGAACTTCGCAAATCTCGTTTTGGCTCGGTAGCCCGATCCATCAGGGGCAAGTTCGATAGCCGTAACTGTCTCTCCGAAGGTCGATGCCCAGGAGTCGAAAGCGGACAGTCCACGGTATTTCAGCTCGTCATACTGCAAATATCTCTGCATGGTATAAAGCTCGACCATGGAGTTTGAAATAGGCGTACCCGTTGCAAAGATGACACCCTTACCACCTGTTACCTCGTCAAGATAACGGCACTTCATATACAGATCTGAGGATTTTTGTGCTTCGGTCTGTGCGATTCCTGCCACATTTCTCATCTTGGTGTAGGAAAATAAATTCTTGTAAAAGTGAGCTTCATCGACAAACAAGCGGTCGATACCAAGCTCCTCAAAGTTCACAACATCGTCCTTTCGGCTTTGGTCATTGAGCTTCTTGAGCCTTGTTTCAAGTGACTTCTTGCTTTTCTCAAGCTGTTTTACCGTCACTCGCTCTCCTCGCTGATACTTCAGTTCTGCGATACTGTTTGTCAGTTCTTCGATCTCTGCTTCAAGAGTTCTCTGTTGTCGTTCAATGGAAACGGGTATCTTTTCAAACTGGCTGTGCCCGATAATGACTGCATCATAATCGCCCGTTGCAATTCGTGCACAGAACTTTTTGCGGTTCTTTGTCTCAAAATCCTTCTTTGTGGCAACCAAAATGTTTGCCGAAGGATAGAGTTGGAGATACTCGCTTGCCCATTGCTCGATAAGGTGATTGGGAACAACAAACATCGACTTATGACACAGTCCGAGACGCTTCATTTCCTGCGCAGCCGCGACCATTGTAAAAGTCTTTCCTGCCCCCACGACGTGTGCAAGGAGCGTATTCCCACCGTACATAATTCTCGCTACCGCATCGGTTTGATGCTTACGGAGCTGGATTTCGGGGTTCATTCCGTAATACTTGATGTGACTTCCGTCATACTCACGCGGTCGGATGGAATTGAATTTCTCGTTATAGAGCTTGCAAAGCTCCTCACGACGTTCCGGGTCTTGCCATACCCAATCCTCAAAGGCTCTCTTGATTTCCTCTTGTTTGCCTTGTGCGATTGTTGTCTCATGCTTATTCAAAACGGGTTTCGGTTTTCCGCTACCGTCATCAACATAATCAAAGACGCGCACGTCCTTGAGGTTCAAGGTATCCTCGATAATTTCGTAGGCATTGACTCGGCTTGTGCCGTAAACCGTATTCGCTTTTACATTGGTCTTATCGTGGGATTTGTTCGTGACTACCCATTGAGCAGTCTGCGGAATATACTTGATGCTCATGTTCCATCTTGCCCAAGAGGGTGTGCCGAGAAGTCCGAAAACAAAGTCCTGAACGATATCGTCAGGCACCCAAGTAGATCCGAGCTTGATACCGATTTCAGGGGCTGTCAGGTCTTGCGGTTGGACGGCTTCAAGAGCTTCCACATTGACGGCATACTCAGGAAAACCCGACGCAACCATTCTTTTTGCTCTCGCAAGCTTCTCGCGGACATTGCCGGAGAGGTAATCATCGGCAGTAAGATATTTCGGCTGATTCATCATGGCACTTTCCAAAGGATTTAAGAAGATAACACCTTTGAGTTCATCGTATATCTCGTCCTCGGTTTTGCCCGTCAGTTCGGACATATACTCCATATCTACTGCTGCTCTTTCGGAAAGTGAAACCGCAAGAGCTTCACTCGCCGTGTCTACTCTGTCGATCTTGACATAAGGCTTAATGGTTCGCTTTGTAAACATATCCGCCTTGCGTTCAAGCTCTTTATCTTCGTTCAGAATTTCAAGAGAGGACAAAAGAAAATAGGAGCTGTCGTCGCTGAATACCGACTCATTTCCACGGCTGTTGATAAGACCGTACTTTCCAATAAACTCGTCATATTGGGTGTTGAGTTTGCTCTGAAGCTCGGTGATAACAGAATCGGGATAATCCTCAAGCTGTGCATCAATTAAGTCCCTTACCGTATCTCTTATGGCAATCATGCCCTTAATGCGGTTTTCGCCCGTTACCGTTGTTTCCACTCGGTTCATTATGCTGTTTTGACGGTAATATACCTTGCCGTCTACAAGGGTATATGAGAAGTTTTTCACATTTGGATCTGCGGGAATAAAATCCGTATCTTCTTCAAGATCTGCACTTTCCACTTCGGTTATTTCCGCATGAATGTTGCTGATTGCATCGGAAAGAAGCTCGCCGAGGTCTTGTCCCTCATAGGCACGGCAGGTGGGTTCGGGTCCAAACGGTCCCGAGCGCATCACAATATCGCCGAGCACCATATCGGGATTATCCACGAAATATTGGTTCATAGCGATGCCGTTTTCGTCTTTGCCGAGGTGTACCCAATCGGGTTCGGTTTCAATCACTCTGTCTCTCTTTTGGAGGAAGATGATATCCGAAACGACATCTGTCCCTGCACTCCTGAAGGCGTTGTCCGGCAAACGGATTGCGCCGAGAATCTCAGCCCTCTCTGCGATATACTTTCTTACCGCAGGGTTCTCTTTATCCAGAGTACCCTTTGATGTGATGAAAGCAACCACACCGCCCGGTCGAACTTTGTCGAGCGCTTTGGCAAAGAAATAGTCGTGAATAAGGAAATTGTACTTATCGTACTTCTTATCCACGACCTTGAACTGCCCGAAAGGAACATTACCTATTGCGACATCGAAGAAGCTATCGGGAAACAGGGTTTCTTCAAAACCGCCGACTGTTATATTCTGCTTTTGATAGAGCTGCTGTGCCATTCTTCCCGAAATGCTGTCAAGCTCAACGCCGTACACCTTACTGTCGCTCATACTCTCCGGCAAGAAGCCGATGAAGTTACCGACACCGCATGAAGGCTCAAGGATGTTACCACGGGAGAATCCCATACGCTCAAGTGCTTTATACATAGCTTCGATCACCACGGGAGGGGTGTAAAACGCTGTCAAAGTGGACTCTCTTGCTGCCGTGTATTCTTCGGGAGAAAGAATCGATTTCAATTCCTCATAGTCCGAATGGTTCTCATCAAAACGGTCGGACAGTCCTCCCCAACCGCTGTAATCCGCAAGCAATTTCTGCTCGGATTCGGTGGCAAGTTTGTTTTCATCCTCAAGCTGATGGAGCAAGCGGATAGCACGAATATTTCTTTCATACTTGTCGCTCGGCACTCGAACAGGCAAATCTTCCGCCTTGAGCTTGTGGTCGATACGGTCATTAAAGTCCACTTCGGGGTGGAATACTTGACCTGCCGTTTTAGGCTTTGGCTTCGGAGGTTCCTGCATAACAGGAATTGCAGAGTCCAACGCATCCAACATTGCTTCGGCATCCCGGAAGATTTCAACTCTGCCGTCAATAACGGTCGAAACGGGAAGCTCGTCAAGCTCCTCGTCCGACAACCGACTTTCCGTTTCCAAGAGTATGACGGGGTCTCCGTCGCCGTCACACTGTGCGACATTGTAGCCGTTATCGTTCAGTTTTTCAAAGAAGTCTTCCTCTTTGTAGAACGGGAAGCCGCACATGGGATGTCTTGTTCCGTCGGGGAAAGAACGAGAGGTCATCGTGAGCTCCAACACCCCTGCAACCTTTTTGGCATCCTCATCAAAGAACTCATAGAAGTCCCCTACTCGGACAGCGGCTATTGCATCGGGGTGTGCGCCTTTCAAGCGTTCTAACTGCTCAAAAGGCGATAGCTTTTCAATGCCGGGAACATAGTCCTTTTCTGCAATCATCTGCGCGGCAGCACGTTCCACATCGTCCTGATTCATCGGACGATACATCTCATGCAGCCGCTCATACGTGTTTGCAATGACTCTCGGATACAGTTCATGGCGGAACTCGATATTATCCAAAAACAACTTGAGAAGCTCCATATTCTTCAAGTTGAGAACGGCACGGCGGATTGCGGCGTTTCCTTCCATGACGGCGTTATCATAATCGGAATGACCGCAAGCATTACAATATGCGGTGTCTTTCGAAATGGCTTCACTCACGACAGGAACAAACTTATCAAGCTGTGCTTCCATATCAGAAGTAAACGATTCTTCCTCCGCTTCAGGCTCTCCGAATACCCTTGTGCCGTCGGCACCGAACTCTCTTTCGTGAGCGTCGATTGCCTTTTCAGCTTCTCGGTCTGCGATCACCCCTTCCGCATATTTGATGCGTTCGTCCGGATCGTCAAGATAAACGAGGCTGTCAAAATCAAGATTTTTCAGCTCCGTATCGATCAATTTCCGCAAGGAATCATAATGCAGTCTTTCTACCTCTATTCCGTCGATATCCGAAATCAGATCCAAATTGACAAGATCTACGCACACACTTATCGTGTGCTTTTCGTCTTCTCCAATCGTTGTTCGGGCAAGCGGGATCTTGTACAGATTTTCAAAATCGCCTGCACTGCCGTGAAACTCTTTTTCATAGTATACGTTGATACAGTCTATTGCTTCGTCGAGCAACTTCTCGTTAGCTTTGTTTTTTTCATAGAACTCGATCAAAGCCTGCATTGTTGCTTCCGTACAATCCGTCAATGTCGGAGTTTTGGTCTTAAAATTCTTATCCACGATTGCGAAGTTAGGCGTTCCTGCATCGGTCAGCTCTACTTCTGCATACTCGGAAAGAGCATCAAAGAAGTCATCCGCATCATCACGGTTTTCCATTGCCAAGGCAATATCATCAAATTTCAAATAGTTCGATACATACTGTCCTCCGGCATTGGCATCGGGATTAAAATAAATCCAGACAACCATATCTTTTTCAGGATAGACATAGAATGCATCTTTGTAAGCCGTTTTCGGTTCGAGATCCACGCTCTTTTTCAAATGGTCATTTAGCGGATTTTCACGCAGTCTTTCAAGGAATACTTCATAGGGCATTTCAAGGGGAAACATTGTGCCGTCATAAAGCTCTACACCCTTATCTGTCACCGATTGCAACATCACTTCCCCGGTGCCGATATGAATCCAAGAGCCGAGCTGAATATCATAACCGCTTTGACTGAGGTCGATGTCAACTATCTCGGCGGCAGGTTCCTTTTCTGTTGTTTCTTCTCGAACGGTAACTTCCCCGGCTTCTTCTGCCTTCAGCTTTGCTTTCTTGCGAAAATGAGAGTTCGGGAACAGATCGTAGGTTCCTTCTGCATACTGCTTGACCGTTTCAAAGCAGCTTTTATGATGATCGTAGTTGCGTGTATTCGGCAAATCACTCTCAAATATCTCACGCATAACAGCATATATCTCTGCAAATCTTTCACTGTCTTCTATTTGCGGGATGATTTCTTTTGTCTTGTCCTCATATACTGCTTTTGCATCGTGAGTAAACGGTCTTGGGACTTCTTCGTCTCTGTTCATATAAAAGCCTTGGATAGCTCTCGCAACTTGACTTCGCTCATACCAATCAAGCAATGTTTGCTCTTTTCCACTCAAATACTTGTCTTGCTTGATAAGAGCATCAATTCTCTTGGCAACATCAGTCCACGAAAGCAATATCTTTTCATTTACAAACAGATTGCCGTACCCGATGGCAAGCCCCTTACTATCATAAGCCATATCGACACGACCACCATAACTGCCGCCAATACCGTATTCATTTTTCAAGAACTCTGCTCTTTTGGCATTATCCTTGTTCATTAGAAAGAAGGAATACACTCGGAATTTCCCTTCACTCACGGGATGAGTGCCTGCAAGAGCACCGGATATTCTATCTTGCGTGATAAAGAACTTTTGGGGCATAAGATACTCGTTTGCTTCTTTGAACTCAACGGGATCGCGTAAGAATTGCCTTGTGAGCATGGATATGAAATGAGGGTTATTATAGCTGAAATACTTATAATTTTTCTCTTCCATTCTCCGAATATTCCGATCCAGTTCCTCGCAAAAAGGCTCAAGCTTTTGCGGGTCGTGCAGGATATCCTTATAGAACTCCGTGATTTCAGGCCAACCAAACCGTGATACGGTTTTGTCATCGTCAGGCAAATCACGGAAATGATCTCTGTAAAGGAACGCAATCATATTTGCGACCATATCTTCATAGGCGGCATCTGCCCGTTCCGCTTCATGCTTTGGAATATACTGTCCAAGTTCAATCAGTTCTCGGGTTCGCTTGTCTACTTCTTCCCAGGTAAGAAAAATGGATTTCCAAGCTCCTTCAACCTTGTCTCCCTCGGCGATACGCACTCCGTCATCATCCCATGAAGCAGACATCTTTCGCCCATCAATAATGATACCAACATGGTCTGTTTCATACTCGTGCCTCAAGAATAGGACATTCTCTGCTGTATCGTTCGCTCTGCGGTAATAGCCGTAAATTCTCTCGGTACTTCCCTTTGTACAGCCGCCAAGCCGAATAAACTCGTCAATGGCAGCCTGCGAGAATGCAAGCGTCTTTTCAACCTTTGAAGGAGGCTCGTATGCACTCTCCACGACGTTTTTTTCCATATCGAGCAAAGATAACTGTTTATCTTCTTTCGGCTCGTCAAGATAGTTCTTGTCCTTGATAAGAGCTTCTATCAGCCTTGCAGTCAGCTCCCATGAGATTTTGCTTTCTTCTTTCCTTTCCGGATAATGACCGACATAGAGAACAAGCCCGTCCGGTTCCGCATGATAGCCGAGATGCTCATCGGTCTCTTTTTTCAGCATTTCACCGAAAAAGTTCTGCTGATAGCAGCCCTTGATATATTCGTTCTTCTTCGCTTCGTCCATCTCGGACAGTAAAAAAGACACGATTTCCACCTTACTGTGCTTTAGGTAGTCACCGTGTCTTAATATTTGAATGAGACTGTCCGCTTCGGAGATCGGCGGCATCTCATCCGCCGCAGAACCTATGCGAAGATCAGGCTGTTCAGAACTTCTTCCTCCGCCGCGGCTTTCAAGCCGTTCATCGTCTGAACCCATTTCATCGGGTTGCTCTCCTTGAGTGATTCCGTCACTTTCTGCGACTTCATAATCTGTTCTGTCAGCTGTTCCGCCATTTTCTGTGCCTGCTGCTCCGTTTCCCTGAGAGTCCTCATAAGCTCTCCCCTCGCTATCAGCTGAGTGAAGTAAACTTTCCTGTTCTCCGCCAGGAACTTCTTTCTCATCATACCGTACTTTCCAAGAGTAATGTTCTCCTCTGTCGG